>Ga0056115_1001984_pt1 | contig 10223 bp, 11 predicted proteins | sample WorMetOlspDAHAB1_FD_77007 | JGI IMG/M metagenome (GOLD analysis project Ga0056115, IMG submission 77007) | Marine gutless worms symbiont microbial communities from Max Planck institute for Marine Microbiology, Germany - Olavius sp. DAHAB.1 ... | reverse complement strand
GGTATATCGACAGTGTGTCTTCGGCGTCGTCGGCGGTGCCGGGATGGCCGAGTCCCAGCCGCGATATCACGGTGGCGACGCCGTCGCGGATCGCCGTCTCCGAGACCCCCGCGTCAGCGCCAGCTTCCGTCGAAGACGACGGGGCGCCGAAGGAGCGACGGCGAGATGCAGCCGGGTCACGACGCAAGGTTGCTTCGGTCGGTGATGCCGGGTTTCGTGGAGACATGGTGGATCGATCTCGTGCGTACAGCTTCGAAACATCGGAGGCACCGTAGAACGTGGCGGCCATGCGGTCTGCGTCACGCTTGTACTGCTGAGACCCATCGACGTCAGAGATTGATTCGCAAGCTTCTGCTAGCGAGTCCAACACCTGCGTCAATCGACATACTCTGAGAATTACGGCGGCAACAATAGCTTCAATCTACCTTCAGTATGGTTCAATAAATATCGCTGGATTGTTACATAGCAACAAGCAACAGCAAAAAAGCAAATGTTAAAATGTCTAAAAACACACAATGCTAAAATTAATAGTAAAAAAAATTAAATATGAGTCGTCTACGAGCAGTCAGTTATAGTGATGATGGTAGCCTTGGTTATTCTGGTATAACGAACGAATTGCATAATTTTGTTACCGATATAATTGGGAAGGGTTAAACTATGTTAGGGTGATATCACTGACTCTGGCAATCTGAGGACGTTTCTGTCGCCATTTTGTAGGGCAAGTGCGTTGCAGCATTTTAACGTCGTATACGAAACGTTGCATGTGGAACAATGAAACTGCACGAAATGCATGGTTTTGGAAGATCCGCGACATTTATATATCCGCATTTACCTTATTCTTTCGTTAAGCCTACGCTAAGTTCCCTATATTATGGCGACGTGGTTTTACGCCCAAATTGCTGATATAACTGCTCTATAAGCAAGAAGTTTTTAACGGCGCAGTAAACATGTGACGATACAATGCGCCTTTTAAAATGTAGCGCAGGTGACCATGTATAGGCCAAGTCACCATTTAGTGAAGAAAAAAAATTATTTCGATATATTTCGATATGCCAGATAACAAGTAAGAGTGGCAGTCGCATTAAGAAGGGTACCCATGATATGAAAGCTATACCCGAGCCCAAATTTTTCGAATATTACCAACTTACTTATGTTTTACCACATTTTAAAACTCCCATCGTAAAAATGATGGCACAGATTGGACTGTTGTAGTCTACCTATACAATTTTAACCGAAAATTCGCCACAATTTTTGAGCACCTGTCGATGCGTGCGCCAGAATATAAATTTGGCAAAAGACGAATCGGTGACAAAGCGGACTACGATAACTCTGCTTATACACGGAGCGGGCGATTATATATACAATTAGCGAATTCATTAAAGCGGCGTGGACACCGACCTCGATGGTTTGCGGAAAGTCCATCTCTTGGTCAGATGCAGCGCAGGCAAGGTTCTTCGCCATAGTGAGATAGTGCACCGCCCTGACTGCCCCATCTTCCAGTGTTGTGTACGCTCGGCCGAGCGCGTACAGAGTTTCGACGACAAACCAGCGCCTGAGCGGATTCACATCGAGTATTCTGCCTCGCAGCACTGCAACGTAGCGAGCGAACGCCCTCAGACACCAGACGACGCACTGGTGGTCGCGACCCAGCGCGGCGAACGTCAGTCCGTACATCGTCTTGAACCAGGCCGACTCAAGCGTTGCGCCGTCGACGTCATCCACGTGCAGCTGGTGATTCAACATCATCGACGTCTCGTAGATGACACTCGCGCGCCAGAAGTTGTGCAGCAGGAAGTTGACGGTGGCCAGCATCGAAAGCGCATGCGCGTTGAGAGCCAGCAGCGCGCTCCGACGCTCCGTCGTGCCGCCGCTCGCCGCCAGCTGGAAATACGGCAGCGTCCTTTCGTAGGTGACGACGGCCCGATCGAGCTCGTTCACCAGAACGTAACAGTCGGCCAGTCTGCAGTAGATGGCGGCGTACAGCTCGGCCAATTCGGGCGGAATGTTCTGATCGCGAAGTCTTCCCGTTTGCGGACTCCGATCGAGAAGGTGGAGAGCTTTCTGGTAGCAGAGCACCGCCTCGTGAATGCACACGGAATAGCAGTCCTCCGCCTCTTCCGCGTCGAGAACTCCGGCTCCGACGTGCTGCGTCTTGGCGTCGAACGATGAGTCGCTGTCGTCGTCGTCTTCAGCGTCGTATTCCGGTTTCTCGGCGGAAATGGAAAGTTCCGTTTTCATCATGCGCATCACGTGATCCAGCAGCGAATCTTCTCGTAGGTCGTCGGACAAGAAATTGCTGCCAAGCTGGTACCATACCTATATTTGCACATTCCAAGCGCAACTGAGTCCGATAATATGCAGTTCATCTTACGCTGCGTTCGCAAAAAAAAATCGAAGCCACCCTGCGCATAAACTTTAGATATAAAAGTACTCCTGTCTCAAGTGCAGCAGGCCACAGTCTTAGGGACCCTGGGTTAATCATTCAACTGGTGAGAGGCTGCCGTTATTTTCCGTCAGGCCTGCGATTACTCTGCAAGAACCAGAGCATCGAAGTCTGTGGTCCCTACTGACGTCTATTTCACTACCACTGTACAACATGCAATAACCGACATACAGTAAGGTAAAGGTATAAGCGCTACAAGTCAACAAATTTAGACTGCAACGGAGCTGTGCGTCACAAACAGGAGCCAGCGTTCATCTTAGGCCACAGACCATGCCCGCACACACGGACTTCGAACACTACGGCCATGCAGCCACACGCAGCTCCAGTTTATGCGGTATAGTGGTCTCCACCCCCGTAATCGATGCCATTACGCGGATTACTACTCACTTACCAACCCTGGGGGGATGGAAGGCCGAGTTAACCTATTTGGCTGACCCACAGCGGACAGTTATCCCCAGACTGGTCATCCGTCAACCACAGATCATCCTAACCACTGAGATACGCCGCAAACCGACGTGCAGTTGACAATTCAATATCAGCTGCAGGCAATTTCTGTCGCATTTGTACTTTTGTATGCTGCGTCTCGTGTGAATCCCTAAATTCCACAAAAATATTTGCGTCGGAAAAGAACAAGGAAGAACTTGACGCCAACGAAGGATCGTCATTGGTCGCAAGAAACTTCGGGAATTTCTTCTCTCTTCAGGGCATCTGCCTAAAAATATAACAAACAAGTTAAGTTTGGGTACATCCAGTCAGCGCAGCTAAACATAGTTTATACTGTGCTAGAGTCCCACTATAACGCAGATGAACGTTGAAACTAAAGTGATTTTCAACGGTCCTGCCTGTGAACGTCGAAATGAGAAACAGCGGAGCAGCGACGACAACGTCTGGGCCACCGAGGCACATGAAGCTGTCCGTGGAGTCCTTGTCGCCCGCACTCTGCTGCCTAACCGGGCCTGTAAAGTGCCTGTGCAACTTTTCAATGTGACCGACCGACCAGTGACCGTCAGGGGCGCCACCGTCCTCGGAAACTTGGAACGTCTGCACGCCTTTTCAGCGCAGTCAACTACATCGCAGCCGCAGGAAGCACCTGCCGACACTGCGTATGGCTCATCCCGGGCCAACTCAGCCTTCCATCCCTCCAGAGTCAGTAAATGAATAGTAATCCATGTAATTACATGTATTACGGGCGTAGAGACCATCAAACGGCAGACCAGGGCTGCGTATGGCTCATCACCTACGTCTTTATCGAAATTATAGCAACAATAACAACCAAATGCAACTAGTTACCATGACATAGGCCAGTGTATCCTGTCTGCGAGGAGCTAACTATAATTTCCACTGCCTTGTAAATTGTTAGCATGCAGCAGAACTCGTCGAGCTGTCTGTTTGGTTGCAGGTAAAGTCATTACCTCGGCAATCTTGACGACATCGTCAACGGTGAGTTTCAGACTGTCGATACCGTCTGGCATCCACTGGTAGAGGCCGACCGACTCGTGAAGCAGCTGGCACCCTGCCGCCATTTCTCCCAGTTGACACTTCACCATTCCTATGTCTCGTAGGAGACCGGCAACCAGCTTACAATACGATCGCCGACCCTTGTTGATGTCGTCGCGAACAAACCTGCATCGTTCTACACACGCATGAACAGTTTTCTTGCCACGGGACGCACTGCACGACAGATGCAATGGTAATTGTTCTCTGTCACGTTTGTACATTGGATTAAAGCGGATCAAGACAACGGTTTTTAAGAAAAACTACTTTCAACCCATACTGTACTAAAACTTACAATGTCTTAGAAATAAAAGCAGAATATTGAAATAGTAGTGTAAACTCACATGTCCAGTTTCTCCGTCTGTTTAATGTGTTTCTAGTGTATAAACTTGGCTTTGTTGAAATTAATTCTGATTGCTATAAAGTTACTGATTACTGATTCACGCAATACACTCGGTATCTTCAAAAACGCAGTTTTAGATGGAATGTATCACCACTTCAAAAATGTATGCAAATTATAGGTATAAGACCGGAGTTCAGTCTAAGGAGCAGGCCTACTTTTTATCTTTTTTAACTGGAGCAACTGTCTAGATGCAAATACGCATAGTATGATTAGTATCTACCTAGTGGGTGGTCCTCGAATATTTCCAGCGCGTATCTGTACGTGTCATACGCCTCGCTAAGATGAGCGTCGGCTCGCAGCTTGGAGGCTACTCGCAGCGATAAACGTCCCACTGTTTGGCTGAGTTTTGACGTGGACAACAAATGAGACCAGTATTCATCGTCTGCAGATTGGCCAGTACAGCCTGCTGCTGACGCTGCGAGAGACTTTTCATCTGCATCCAGCCAACCGTAGACCCGGTCTCGTTCGGTTATCGACGATACCTTGGGCGTCCACAGCAACAGTTCATCATCATCATCACCATAAACATTTTTAACGTAGCCTAAATAATGTTAATTATTGCAAGAACCACAGGTGTCCAGACAGTAGTGATGAATGGTGATAGTAACACACGAGTTATATGATAGTTAATTTCATAATAAAATCAGCACGACCAAAAAAGTCCAAACGAGGTATTCAAGCGTGAAAATATGTACACGTTGAATAATCTTACACATGTACACACACATAGGCCTACAGACAACAAATACATTTTATCAGTCGACCGAAAATACAATATTCTTTCTATTGTATACAAACACACTGTAATCATAAAATGAGTTTAAAACTGAACAGATACAACAGTGAATACGACTTTCTTTCACTTCAGGCGTTAATGTACTTGACTGTAAAACTGATTCTTCACGAAGTAATCATAAAAAGATCTGGCAAGCAAGAACATGAGAATAATGCATGCACCTCTTCAAGGCAAGGTAGCAATAGCGAAACCGACTGAGTCACATGATCATTCTCTTGACGAACTTCCGGTTCCGGTTCTTCTTGTTGTTCTTGATTGTAAGATTTCCAAATGACTACAACGCGATTCTTCTGCTCATTTGCCGTCAAGCTTTCCGTTGCGCGCCATCCAATAGAGCTTTTCGTATTCATTTGTACTTTATTGGAGAAACCGGAAGTACTTTCAGCCATGTAGCTGAAATCCGATTTGTTGTCGTCACACACCACGTGACCAAACGACTGAGGCACACAGGCCTGACATTCGAGATTGATTGTTTCATAATCGTCGTTATCAATGTCTGAATCTGAGTCGCTGCTGAAGTCGCTCACAGTCAGCTGCAAAGATCGACGCACAGCAACAGATAGCTAAAAATAATATAAAGATACGGCAAAAAACTATCAAAACTGTTTTAAACACAGTGTTTGGTGCCACTGAGCCACTGAGAGGTAATTAAAGTCCTATTCACGTCGGCATGAATAGGTGCACATCGTGCAAAGGGGACTTGCACGTACTGGTACAGTTAGCCTCAAGATATTTGAAAAAAACTTTACGAAAGCTCCCCGATTCGCTTGTCCTTGCAGACAGACATTTTCTTAAAAACATCCTAACTTAATCCGCGGGGATTCAGAAGTGGACATAGTTTCCTATATTTTGATTATGCCTGTACACCAACACGAAAGAGCATGGACCCCGTAGGCCTATAATGTGCAGAGCGTTTTCAACCAACAAATCTCGATGATGACAGTCATAATTTTTATTGTGGCAACGAAGTAAACAGACGAAACCTCAGTAGATGCGTAAGACAAACGTGACGAAAGTTCTTGATCTGGCAGATGAAGCGTCTTCTCCTCCTTCGATTCATCTTCGTAAGTTATTGACTCCTTCAGAACGTCCTACAAGTTGCATCAGACATATATATCCTTCATTTGACAGATAGACAGATTAAAAAGTATTCTAAACATTGGACAAGGTTGCACATTTTATAAGTCATAGTGTGTCTCGGAAGATGCTAATAAGTAATGAATCTAAACGGTTCATACGACGAACGAACAACACGAAGATAATATCTATTCGCGGTTTATTTGGAAGCAATGCAATGCACACAAGTGATGCGAGATGAAAAGTATACAGTCTTCCTGTTGCAATGCAAACAACTAAGTAATGCAGTAAATTTTACGGGAACTTTACTTATGTGGCAGAATTATCAACAGAGTGGACTGCATGCTGAACTATATCATATTCTGAACCAGATTCAGGCAGCGCCACGCAAATATTAGCCGCGTGCGCACTTTTGTATCTCGTTACGCCACTTGGCTGCGGCGGAGAAATGCAACAAAGAGCCAGTTTACACATTAAAAAATCCCTGAAATAACACAATGATTACGTTGAGTTCTTGGCCCTGAGTAGCAGAGCTGGCGAGCCTGACCATCAACTCGGAGGCGACTCTGCGCTGAAGCAGTGATTGGTTGACAGCACCTGCGCTCAACAGGTGCCCGTACTGAGCTCTCACGTCATTGGATGCCTCGTTCACTAGCTGCTTGATCGCAGTCTGTATCTGATCAAAGTTGATGCGACGACGTCGAACTGTTTGTGCGGCGGCGCTGCAACTGTCTGTCCGGTCGCCGCCGCCCACCGAATCTATTTGAAAAACGACATGTATAACAGTAATGAATAAATATACAGTTCCAAAGAACAAATTAGTTAATTATTTAAGTGAAGTAGACAACATTGACTGCAGAAATGATTTTAGGCAAAGCTCACGTGAACGTATATATAGCGACAGTGGCGTGCGACTTGGTAGTTTTCGTCCAACACGAAAATCGAAATATCTGTGTATACAATAATATTTAACAACAACTTTTCTTTTAAAAATTCACCATATCTTTAATTATTTGTTTAATCATTAATAATTATATAGGCTAATAGTTGTAAAATATTTGCGCAACGTAGACATCGCGATTTCTGCAGAGAGATTATTTCCACAACTGAACAAACCTATGATATCACTGAGTTCAAAATTCGTTACAGTACCGGCACTTAACACTGCCTATGCCACATGTTTTTCTGGAGCCGCAAGATAAAGTGATATTTTGTTCGATATCATTAAAACTAGTCGAAGAATAAATTATACTAATTCCATTCAGCAGATTATGCCAGAGCCGCAAAAGACATATTGGCACTACCGCACTAGCAGGTAACGAAAACATCAACGCCAAAGACATTAATGATCGTCGGAGCCAGGGTTATCCAAGCCCCAACTCAAGGGGCAGTGCAACCCCGCCCCAACTTTACGTCCTCCTCACTTCCACCCTCTCTTCTCTTCCTCTCCCTTTCTCACTTTTTCTCACTTTTCTCTTCCTTAATTCTGTCCCATTCCATCCATCTTCTCACAGCTAGAGCGAATGGGAAGCGACATGACCTCATCCAAAATTGCATTTGCTGCACTTCGTACATAAAAATCGTACCTATTTTGTTGAATCTCGAACAATTACTCTTAACAATTTGCTGTCAACAAATGCAGCAATTCCCGCATAAACAAATTTTGACCAACCCCCAATTCCGAAAACGTGGGGGATTGCTTTCCCAACCCTCCCATTGGTACACGCCTCTCGTCAGAGCAGCGTCAAGTTATTAACCGGTTCCAGTGAGCGACGACGTCGACGACGATGACAGCGACGCATTGTCGGTCGTTGCAACTTCATCGTGGTCTGAGCCTCTCACAATCGATGATTCCGAACATCGAGACATAACTTTCCGCAGCCAGTCTGCGCTGTTGTCAACGCCTCCACTGCTGTCACTGACGACCGCCGGCCGTCGTCCTATAATCCCATTCTTAGCCAGCAATTGACACTCTACTGTGGCCACCAAAGCCTCCTCGATTGCCTGGGCGCGGCTCGACGCCAGAGACGCCGTGTCCTTGAAGAAAGCGACGTCCTCGGCAGAAATTGGTTGTCGTTTCAGTGCACGCCGGCAGAGGTCGCTTGCGTCGTGGTACAGCGACAGCGCCTGTACGTTGAAAAATAGAAATGAGAAAGAAACGAAACGTGCGACAAAACGCACATAATTACAGCGAACATTTGTCGTAACGGTAATTCCGAAATGACCCATATTGTGTCGGATGGGACGTTAAACTCTACTCACTCACTCACCCCGCGAGCAAGAAAACAAAAGTAATTTAATTGATACTGTAGTGTCTACACAATGCGTGTTTTAATGCTGTTTAAATTCGTAAATCTTTCTACACTTTATTTTCGTTCAGCGCTACAATAGATTTAGACTTTTCAGCAGGAAGGATAACAAAATAAAAGGCAATAGCCTACCTATGAGTCTTCAACATATACCGTAATGTGTGATCTATGTGTATAGTTTATGCAAACTTCATTATTACATTATTATTATTATTATTATTATTATTATTATTATTACAAGTGTACTAATTACAGTAACATTGTCCAAAACTTTGCTGTGAAAGCAGTTGGTATTATTAATTTAAGCTAGAAATATAACAGCCTACGCCGTTTGACGCTATAAAAAGAAACAATTTTTACGAAGAACATTACAGCAAAAAGTCAAACAGTGCATGTACTCATATGAAATGCCGGCGTCAAACATAAAAATCACAGGACAGACAACCAATATGACCTTTTTTGTACTGCGAAACAAACAAAACTGCAGGTCACGACACCCAGCACGACAAGGTGCAGTTGATGTTTTAGTCTGCCCTTTTGGAGAGTAAGAACCTTTCGATCTAGCAAGTTAGCAGTTAAACATGGAGAGACATTTTCTTTAAAAATGCAGTTGTCATTTCGATTTGCAAGCCCTTATGTGCGTCAGAAAACGTGCAACGCGTAATGGAACCACTCACAAAAGGATTGAAAAAGCATTAGGCATCCGTTAAACAAACTATACAGTCAACAGTGCCACGGCGAACCTACACATCCATGCCTCTTGCGAATGTCAGTTTTGCAATTAAAGACATGTGCACTTTGTAAGAAGTCTCTCACTAACAAGCTACAACGAGTGCTTAATGCTGACGCCAACGTCACTAGCGACACAGGCAAATATGATCGGGAGCTCAGTCAGCTGCTCCACGAGAAGCTCCACCGGCTTGACGTTCGAGACTGAGTAATGTTCAAGCTGGTGGTCGTGGTACATCCACGCCTGAACAGTCGGGCACCTCAGTACATCGCCGTTCACTGCGTCCCACTGTCTAACCAGAGACATTTCCGTTCCGCTGAGCGAAATCTTCTGCACGTACCATGTCACCGACTCAACACGTACGGCCGCCTGGCTTTTGCCATTGCTGCTCCGTCCGCCAGGAACAGCCTTTCGGACCTATATCCGCAATCCGAACTCCACCGAAGCAGCTTTCAGGCGCCTGCTTATGACATTTTTGTTCGCACGGTACTAGCCACGTTTCGCCGGTGATGCGCTGTACAAATATTGTTGAAATTGACACATTGGCAATGTAGTACATAAAAGTTAAAGAAATAAAAATACAAAGAAATATATAAAAAGAAACAAAACGTACGATAAACAAGCACCGGACCTATTTAAGTAATATATAAACACAACGTAACTACCTTTACCTACTCAGTGGCTAACAATCAATATGTAGGGCCTACTAGGTGTACGATGTGTATTTTAAATAAATAAATAAAGTAAGAATAAAGTGATAAAACAAAGACCGAATGAAGACGACAGACATTTGTAGGCAAAGACCTGTATGTTTAGTCGCAGCCAAGATACGGACAGACGTTGGTCGTCATCACCAGCGGAACTGAGGTGAAATCGCGACTGACGGGCGAAGGACTCGGCCAGCCCACTCACTGCCACCACGGTTGCCCTCTCGGCCGCCAGCGACTGACGGCAGGTGCCATGTCCGCCTG
>Ga0056115_1001983_pt1 | contig 10224 bp, 6 predicted proteins | sample WorMetOlspDAHAB1_FD_77007 | JGI IMG/M metagenome (GOLD analysis project Ga0056115, IMG submission 77007) | Marine gutless worms symbiont microbial communities from Max Planck institute for Marine Microbiology, Germany - Olavius sp. DAHAB.1 ... | reverse complement strand
GACTGGAAGGTGGATTTGACGTCGATGTTGGTCGTGGCGTCTGCCGGCGTAAGAGCTGCTCACACACACGCACAGTCGCACACATTGTAGATCAACTTTCCTAGTGAGGCGCCGTTTTTCACATTTTTATGATAAACTTTATCACTCGATAGCACGGAATGCCAAAAATCAGTTCAAAATTAAAATTAAAACAACTCTGATAAATAATGTTATGGAAAATAAGTAAATAAATAAATAGTGAATAAAAACCCTACAAAAATGTACCAGCACAGTTAATCAGTTCACTACAAGAATGTAACAGTCGTTTACGTTCGCTTGGCAACTTAAAAGTTAAAATACATGCGGCACACTGTTAATCTGTTTATGTCATTGGTCTTAAATGTCGTTACAAATAAGCGGTTTACCACATAGACGAGGAAGGTCAGATGTAATACAGGCCTAAAAGTGTACTCAGAGAAACATGCACAATGCAGAAATCTTCTCTAAACATATACAGAGAGGCCCGAAAAAGTAAGCCACTATCAACAGTCATCATTAAATCGTATTAAAAACCGTCAGTAGGGCTAGATTTTTCGTCAATTTTGAGTGAAAAATGAGTACAAGAATATTATGTGTTTGTATAAATACTCTATGTGTGACCTAATTTATGATGTAATCAATTGTTGTGTTTGAAAGCTGCAATACAGATAAAATCAGTGTGCAGTATATGATGAAGTCGTGAGTGAAAAGATGAAAAAAGACAAAGTATGGAAATCAAAGTGATTTATACATAAATCTCCGTCTAAAAGATGGTTTAGGAATGGAATCCACAGCTTGCTAAGGCGAGCTGATGCCAGAGGGAACGCTGACATCATTTGCCGTATGTGACGCATATCGCTACTTTGCGGGTCTGGCATTGTTAATGACGTCACAAAGTATGTCACGACAGAATATTTATTACCAACGGATAATATCATAGTGCTTGATTGATATTTCAATCTGACGAAGAAGTGTAATCTGTTGGCAGGCTTCAGTATGATTTAATACGGTTTTTTGATAATTTGGTAGTGGCTTACTTTTTCGGGCCACCATGTCTATACATCGTGAAATTTGTTGTGAAAAATGGCGCTTAATAGCCGTTGCCTTTTAGTCTGGCTGCTGTCCCACAGAAGATTAGCGAGTCCGCAAAACTGACAGCTGGCCCATCACTAGGCGACGGAGGTGCGTTGAGAGGCTGCAAACGTTCGTGTGTCGACCGCTTATTTGCTGCTGTTACCAGTTGGTCACGGTTGATCATTGCAAATGGACAGTGCGCCTGGCTGCCAGCGGACTGCGTGCAGCGGCCGTGCATGCTGCTGTGGCCTGCCCGCTCCACCTGGTCTTGCACGGTCGCTGTTTGCGGCGGGACGGCACCGCCGACCGTTGAACTGCATCTGTCGCAGTGACACGCCGATGATGGATGAACTGTCACGATATACGAGTATACAGTCCCAACGTCGCCGCCAGGATGCGATCTGCTTGCTGCGGGGATTCCGCAAGATTTGGACACACCGCAGCCTCGGCAGCCGCCCTCCCTCCCCCGCCATGGCCGACCGTGTCAGCTGACGACAGCTGCATGGCATTGCACTTCGACGTCGAAATAATTAGGCCGCAAATTGTCCGTTTGTCGTATCCGCGGTCCGCCCAAGTTAAATAAATTCGCGCACAAATTGTCGAAAACGCTGCAGGTGACTTGTGGTTAAGTCCAGATTGTGCCAGTGCCTATAGACGCACGAGATCGACTATTACGGCCAGTTATTCAGAGCCGCCACTGTCACCTTTAGCGTTGAGTCTGAAACGCTTCGGCCTACCTAACTGTCCAAAAATCTGTCACGATTGCGTTCATTCGTGACTGAATTCATGCAGATCGAGAGACACAAAATACGGCGCGTATTTGTGCACGGTTAAATCGGCTGCAGTCGAAAACACTTCGTCCGTGTGCGTCTAATTTGAGAAGAAACCCGTAATAGGCGTTGCTGTCGCGTCGCGTCTTCGATGATTTAAAATACAGCAACGCCAGCCGGCGAGAATTTAATTAGTATGTATCGAACAGACTGGCGCGCGGCAAGCTGCGAGCCTGCGAACCCCATGTACTGTACGCAGACACAGATAGACGCCGTGGGTCCCTGGATTATTGCTGTAATCGATTTAGTCGACCGAGTGACGCCGCAAGCGTCAACTGGCGTGATTGATCAAGCTGAAAGCTGCAGTCGTCGTGAATGCCTACGAGTCGTTCCGGTCGTTTGCATGTGTACTGCATAAGCCAACCTGGCGTTATATTATCATAGGCCTTGGCCTATAACTTGCCGTGCAGAACAACATAGGCGTACCCGTTCAGTGGAGGGGGTTCAGAGGGAGGGTCGGGAAAAATCCAAAAGAGGGGTCAATCAATCAATCAAAACACATTTCTATAGCGCCATATGTCGCGAGCGAATCAGAGGTCGAGCCAGGTGCAGGTCTGGAGGACGGAAGTCCCCTGAAGCTGAAGCAAAAATGTGAAATTAGTGTACAGTTTTTTAACGTTTTCCTGTACAAAATTGCGATTTAGTGAATATAGGAGCAGAGCTTGGACAGTATTTTTGTGAAAACACACATTCAAAAAATTCAGAAGATGCAGTGGGGATTTGAACTTCCTAAACTTTTCTGTAGGTACGCCACTGCAAAACAATGGATATAAGCAAATTAAGCATACATATACACATACATTACGAGAGGAATACAGCAATGTGCAATACCATACACCACCGTGCACTGTCTTTTGTAGCCTATTATCCTTACAGGAATACTAACTCTGTTAAGTGTAAAGCGGCGCCGGCGTTAGTTGTTTTTGCGTCAAAGTCTAAATGCACATTTATTAGGACTGCACTTAATATTTAGTTTGGCATTAGTTTTATGGGTTTTTTTCGCACTTACGCTGAATCTCAAAAATGCGTTGAACTCCACGCAGAGATAGCATCAGAATGCGACAGTTGATCTGGAGTTAATCGTAGAGCACCTGCTGCCGCTGGTCACGTGACTCCGAGCCCAGCCAACCGTGGCGTTGTGTGCACCACCCGCAGCCACATGGCTCTACTGTACTTATTACCTGACCCTCTGGCGCCAGATGCACTCGGCGTTTTTGTGCACGACTGGCGAAATGTGTGCTGTGCACTCGTGCTGTGGTGTCGGTGTACACCTTCGCATTTCGTCTCCCAAATCAGCAATTCTCCATAATATATGGGGAACACCAGACGACGACAATCTTGCGCGTTGCAGAGGAGTAAGTTATCAGCCTATGAGTTATCACGTACTAACTAGGTTAATTATGAATAATTATTAAGTTAAATAATTTTTCCCATACTCGCAAGGTGTCGCGTAATAACGCATTTTGTGTCTGAGATCTGAAAGGCTTGGCTAGTTTGCCAGACTTTTGAGTGCTTCAACACTAATAACGCATGGTACAGTCTGTGCACGCGACAAAATTTGCTCATGCTCGCTTAATCTGTTATACGACGAATATAAACTTCCTGACTGCATGGGCAGATCTGATATAGATCAACGACTGTGAAAAGGATGACTGTAGCATATAATGCTGTATCTCTGTGCTTTTCACAGGCGCACGCTTGTATAGTTGTCGTAGCATGGCTTGGCGCAAGCATCATCCTTCTCTCCTATCTTATTTGCACAGACCAGACATGGACGTGGGTTGGGTTCACCTATGTGTTGGGTTGGGTTGGGTCAGGCGAGAACAACTTCATATAATTCAATAACTCCAAGTAAAATATTGGACACCAGCTTTTACGACTGGCTGCATCCAAAGTCGAGTCAATCGAGTTGGTGCGATGGGGACTGCGAGCTGGATTGATGTAGTCGTGGTGTGCTAGAAATTAGGCATAGTCACCCACTTTAAAGACATTTGTACTGTTTTTAATAGCAACTGCCCAGTATGCTTTTAAATTGCGTAGTTTTCAAGTATTTGATTTTGGTTTACTTTGGTCCTGGATCCGTATTGGTTTTCAGACACGCTGTGTGGACATGCAAGTTGTAGCGATCGCTTCCTTTACCTCAACTTTCTATTCGTGTTCATTAGTAACTAGTCTTTCGTGCATGACAGTTGCAGCTAGCTGTATTTTATGTCTCAAACTTGCCTGTATGACAACGAATGAAATGTATATTTTGGTAATAATAACACGAGTTTGATGGGTTGGGTTGGGTTGATAAAAATGGACCCATGTCCATGTCTGGCACAGACCGACACCGTGCTCGCGACTCGCATACTCATTCCGCTCATCTCCGCCGTCGCATCTGCTCGAGTCGGCCCCGATCGTTGTTGTGCCGTGCAAAGATTCCGATAAAATGACGTCCAACCGCCACCGCCGTCTTTCAAACTGTCAGCCGGCGGTAGCCGAGCCTTCCCGGTTGCCGCTCCTGGGATCTGGATCACAACACATTGCCTGACGGTCGTTGCAGCACGACTCGGTCTGTCAGCGTCTGAAAACTTGATCTTTCCGTTTGTTGTCACTCAGATGGACTTTGCAATAAAAGTCCCGTTTAGTATGGGCCACTATAAAAAGTTACCGTTCTGATTGATTGACTGTGGACTATATACAGGATATATTGGACGTCCCGTCTACACGACTGTCCACAGTCGGCGACCGTGCGTTTCCCGTCGCCGCGGCACGAACATGGAACACTTTGCCAGCTGAAGTGACGTCATCAAATTTCCGGCAAACCTTCAAAACCAAACTAAAATCTCATTTATTCTTGGCGTCGTTTCCGTACTTTCTAAATTGCTATAGTGTTTGTAAAGTGTCTGAAAGTGCTATGGCATTTTTCACTTTAAATGTAATGTAATGTAATACGCATATCATAGAGCAGTGTGAACAGCTGCACAACAAGGTCAACTGTGATAACTGCACGAGCGTTCTAGTCTTGGAAGTGTTGTCCGCGGCCCGTTGTGACGTCGGCCGGTGACGGTCGTTAGGACCGAGTCCGAGTGGCGTGTGCGTGAAATTAATTACTGCGCGACACGCTCATGACGCGCCGCTTGACGTCTGCGTGATTATCGGTTGGGCCCGGTTCGCACCGAGACACGTTTCGGCCCGCCCAGCACGCGCGAAAACGCCGCACAAACATTCGATTTGGCGCTGACGCTGACGCTGTTCGTCTGTTGAGACACGGCGGACACGAAGCTGATGAGCTTCGAGTCGTGAGGCTGTTTGCATTGTCCTCTGTTTGTCACTTGTCTCTCCGGCGGTGTGACAGTGACAATCGAAAGTTGTACAACATACATGTGTGTGTGCGTAAAGCAGCGCCCAACTCAACTAAACTCAGTTTGGCAGTTGAGTTGAGTTGAGTTCGGCGCTCTGATCACGCCTTAACAACTAACCAACCAGACACTAAATCTAATCCTAACCCCAATCCTAGCTCTAACCCTACTACTAAATAGCACGCAGTAGTGAATATTCAACTAAATATTGTCACGTGGCCTACGTATTCGTATGTATTTACATACGAGACAATGTTATTGCACCGTTTGTACATGTTCTACTTTCGGTTGTACTCGTCACACTGCCTTTATCATGAGGCCTTTCTGTCTTCGTATGTAGTTCGAAAACGAAACCACACGAAAGATTCAAAATCGACCCGAGTTTCTGGTGACACCTGTAGCAGACGATTCAGTGCTGGTCCATTCAAATTGTCGTTGAGAATGGGGCAGTGAGGACACATAACATTCGGGAGAGAAATTTACTACAGTGTATACATGATTTTAGAACGTGTATAGGCCGAAGCTGATGAACGAATTATATGCGGACATAATTTCCCATGGTTGATCCATACGACAAAATGCCTACGTGCGCAACCCTCTGCATTGAGAACGTTTGCACGCCGTCTGTCTTTGCTTTTTGAATACTGTGTGCTGTTGTATTCCATGCAAAAAATAACAACTAAAGAGAAAACGTTACAGGGGTGTCATGAAAATATAAAATTTCTAGTCAAATACGGCCTCGTGTAGCATTTTGTTTTTTTCGTATGTGTTTAAGTTCATTTATCTCTTATTTACTGCCCGGTCTCTGGTAAATAAAACTTGTATGTGTAAATCGAGGCAATCTTGTGTAGTACAATGTAGGTTGGTAAGTGTGCGATATGCTTCTTGGCACTGTAGTTGTAGACGTGGAGGTTAACAAGAAGTGCGGTTGAGAACTTGAGATAAGTGCCACCACAACCGGCGTTCATTTCAAATGCGCTGTTTATGTACATCCTGTTCGTTCAGTAAAGTCTGTAACCTGCATAATTTATCTTAACAAGCCCCTTGTTTATGTCTGTTCCATTTGCCGCCTGGTTTGTATGTGCGTGCGTACGAGCGCCGTCGAGTGGTGACTCCGGGGGCATTATGCAGCTATAGTCGTGCATCTACATGTACAGTGCAGGACTGTATGGCTTGGTGCAATGACGAAATCAAGGCAATGATGCCGCCCGCCGCCGCTGCTGTGTTTACTGACTCGATGCACCGGGCACCCCGGTTGAAATGCGGTCGACGGCCGCCGCTAATGCTAACCAGATCACGCCATGTGCCTCGCAGCGCCATACCATGGACGTCTTAGGATGCTCTATACTAGACGTCCATGGCCATACCCAGCGTGCGCCGACTGACAAAGAGCATCTCTGCCGTCGACTTTCTGATCAGCACGAACTTGTATACCTGGCAGTTATGGCGTCGATGATGTACGTTAAACTGTTCGCGCAATTGAAACAAAACAGTTTCAAAACAGTTTCAAAACTGTTTTGTTTCAGCCAAAACAAAACGCTAAAATAGCCGTGAAGCGTTTCGGCTGTTTTAGCCAATCACAGTTGGTATCCGCACACGTCATCGTTCCGCTCCCGGCCGCTGGCTTGGCGCGCAAACAACTGATTGAAACAGCTAAGACGTTTCACTACCGGAGCGTATGTGATGCAAGCAGTTAAATGGGGAAGTGCTACGAAGTGATATGCGCAAAAATTTCATATAGCAGTGCATTTTGTTCTTAATTGAACGTGCACTACACAAAAGATATATAGAAAAATTTAGCGCTGGGTAAAATTTCCGTTCTCCTGCAGCTGGTCGCATTTTCCGCCAACGTGCAGATTCAGTTACATGCATTGCCTATATAGTATATCTGCTTTGCTGAGTAAAATTCGCTTTTGCTTTTATATTTTATGCATATAAACTGATTTTTAAGCGCCGAGATGGCGATATGTTCAAAACCATCTCCTGAAACCATCTCCTGTACTCATTGCACCTACCCACGGAGGGATGGCCAGGCTGAGTGGGCCTGAGTTGCCTGGATAATTACCGGGATGATAGACCCGCCAAAGGTCGTCACCAATCCCAGTACTAACCGGGATCGACGTAGCTTAACTTCGTTGATGTGACGAACGCCGTTACCGCTGCGCCAAACCAGCCTTTTCGTTATCGAATTCATATTCTCGGATATGACTAACAAATCAGCAAACCGTCGTTTTGTCCTCGTCTCTAGTTTTTGCTGTTTTGTTGCTGTAATGGTCGCACTTGAAATTTCCGTATGAAGGTTACCTTAAAATACGTAGCCACGGTAGCCTTAGTCCTCGCTACACCTTTGCGGCCCCGGTTCATCGGGTCGATGCTGATACTGTATTTTGGTTGTCAGAGCGGGAGATGAAAAGGTCGATGGCGCGGCATTACCACGACACGGAACACGGCTACGCGAGCACACTGCCGCCGAGCGCCAGTGTTCGACGCACGTCGGCAAGAATCTCATCAGCGACATCATCATTATCGTCGTCGTCGTCGTCGTCGTCACCGCTGACAACGGCGTCGAGGCGACATCGTCGAGCCAACAAGCGAAGTTCGTCTTACTTCGCGCACTCGCCGAGTGTTAGGTGAGTGCGTCATTGCCAGTTCTATTGCGTTACGTATTTACGTTTTTTGTGGTCCTTCTTCGATAAGCTATCACAGTGCACATTGTCGTGCACGTACGGCTCAGTCCGTGTCTTAATCGTATGGAGAAGCTATTGAAATTCGTGTTGGTTGATTTATTGATTGGTTGATCGTGTGAGTGAGTGAGTGTAGTGGGTGTGTGCTGTTAATTTCCACTGCCGGATGCAGTTTACTGAGCGGAACGCCCGTCGCTGGTCTGCGGCTTTGCTTCATCATTTTGAATAGGCTAAACTATAGTTTTATACGTGAAAGCTATTTTGCGATAGATATCATATAGATAGATAGATACTATTTGTGATATAATACTCACGCACGCACACACACACACGCGCGCGTGCAGCTTTACCGTTACAACACTGTTTTCCAGGACAGTCTGGGTGATCCGGTACTAGAAACGAATTCTGGATTTTATTGGAGTACGAGGGACGACAACAGTTACAAATTTCGTCGTAGTTGAGTTGCCATTTGTCAGTCCAACTGGGGACAGTGAGGAGGGGAGGCATAGACGCCAACACAGTCCTCGCCCCCCACGCATATTTTACAGGCCGGATACCCAGCTAACAGCGTCGAAACTCGAAAGACGGAGGGAGTAATTTCCAGCAGCACACGTGGCTTGCCAGAGTATCGCTATTGGTGGAGTCCACATTTAGACGCATGCACGTTGCTGACCGATAATAAATGGAGTAGTGAGATCCGGTGTTGACCTCACGCGCCGAACTCGCTGATTGGCCATGCGCCGTTGCATGCCCGCAAGTGCAATAATTGCCGCCACATGCACGCATGGCCGCCCGTATGCGGATAGGACCGCGCGCGCGCGAGGAAGATTCCCGTTTCCGCTTTCCAGACGCTGGCTGCCGCTGTATACGCGGCGAGTTCGCCCGCCAGAGTGTTGCATGTTGTCGATCGATCCGGAACGTGCGATGCGTCGCGAGGCAGGACGCTGCATGACGGCCGGGGGGAGGGAGTAGTAAAATGGTCGTTTCGATCGGCCAGCCGACGGCCACGGACCGGGCGACTATAGTTGGCTGTAGCTAATCTAAACGCGAGCATCGATCAGCGGCAACCGCATGGAGCCGGCGCCGGCCAGGCGGTCACGTGACGTTGATACCTCCTGCCACCTCACAGCCCCCTCCCCTCGCTTCTTTCCGCCCCTCATTGACGTTCGTCGTAAATCGCTGTCGTTCGCATGGTCGGCGACCGGCGGCGGCGGCGGCGGCGCAGCGGAAAGCGTGCATGCGTTATTAGTGCTTCAGCTGCTGCAACCGACGAAGTGATCGCGCCAGCCAGCCTGTGCGCACTGTGTTACTGCGATCGACTGAGATTGAGATTGCCTGCTGTCCGCCGCCTCCTCCGGGTCCTCCGATTGTTCCAAAGTCCTCTGCCGAGCGTCGGCGGCCGGCCGTCTTGCGACCTGAATACCCACCACAGTGCCGCCTTGCGCTCGTGTGCGAGAAAACGTGTACAACGGATCAAAAAACGTTGCCAGGGGCAGATCCAGGAATTTGCGAAAGGGGATCTGGTCCCTCCCCTACCTTTTCCCCTCTTCCTCCCTCCCCCTTAGAAGTAGGCCCCCGTAAACCAGCTAGGGGATCTGGGGAGCGCTGTAAGCTCTCCCAGCGGGGACCGGGGCGTAGCCTGGCCGAAAACGAATTTGGTGCACTCTAAAGCTGTCAGAAAGCCACTGGTGGCAATCAATTTGAATATTCTGAGTACCATGTTTTGCGTGTTTGAAGAGATAAACTGGCGATGGTGTCGCCATATTATACAGTACCATTGTCACATACTAGGAATACCGTGCGTGACGGCGTCACTCCGTCGCCCAAAGGGGGACCGGAGCCGGCTAGGCCCCCTCTAAATGCGTCACTGGTTGCAACAAAGAAGTTCAAACAGAAAAGTTGTTTAAGGAATGAAACAGTTTTATGATCTCAGAAATAAGTTTAGAATCTGAAGTAATAGCATAATCGTATCCATAAGGGGGTTACGGGGTCCGGAACCCCCTCCGAAATTTGGTAAGGGGTTCGCCGGGCTCCATGTCGGTGCCAAATACCCTTGCTAAAGCAAGTCGTGTATCTGTTTTGTGGTGGATTAAGGTGGATATACGAATTTTTCAACGGGAATTCCGAAACAAATCAGACGGCGTTTTTTTGCGTATGTGTGGCACAGTCCGGCTGGATTTACGGAAAAGAAGAAACTCTGCAGGAAACGTAGGGCAGGGACAAAATGACAGGAAAGGACATAGGAAGACTGTAAAGGTCTACAACTTGACCAGT
>Ga0056115_1001982_pt1 | contig 10226 bp, 9 predicted proteins | sample WorMetOlspDAHAB1_FD_77007 | JGI IMG/M metagenome (GOLD analysis project Ga0056115, IMG submission 77007) | Marine gutless worms symbiont microbial communities from Max Planck institute for Marine Microbiology, Germany - Olavius sp. DAHAB.1 ... | reverse complement strand
GAATATATGCGCTAGCACATTTAAATCTGCCAACTGCCAGCTTTAAATGTATAAGCTAGCGCATGTGTTTCATGCTTATAATTTATGACATTTAATTTTTGCTGTTTTTGAGCGTCGGCTTATACAACATTGGATAGACTGTATGCAGTTTTTTCTATATAATCTCTAAACCATACATAACCCTCAACCTTCCAGCCTCTCCCTGGTGCTGCCAGATGTGATTATGTTTTGTTTATAATAGTTTTGTATTATTTTCTCATTGCCTGTTTCATCCTGTGCACATAGTTATGTGCTTGTGTAAATTGCCTGGTAAGAGGCACTGTTGACATGAAACTATCGAATAATTGACTGTTGTATGTGGCATCTGCCTGCTCATTCTGTGGATTTTCAGAGTGCTGACTCTACTCCTCTGCTGGCACAAACAACATCGTACAGAGGACAAGGACAGAGTTAGCGAGAGAGCATTTTTAGTCGCTGGACCTTCCATCTTGAACTCTGTCCCCGAACACGTCCATTCTGCCGCAAACAAACTCTTTTTTAAGCGTTGTCTGAAGACTTATTATTTTAACATACATTTTAATACGCCTCAGGTTTTTATTCCATTTTTATTGACTAATGCCGGGCCATTCCGACTTGCAGTAGGTCTGGCAATAAGTAAGTTTAATAATAATAATAATAATAATTGTAGTTGGTGTGTTGTGCTGCATTCGTTTTTTAAGGTCCGGACTCGCTGACTCTGGTTTTTGTGGAGACAAAACAAGGTGCTGAACAGCTGCAACAGTTTCTGTATCAGGAAGGTTACCCAGCTCAGTCCATCCACGGAGACCGTTCTCAGCACCAGCGCGAAGAGGCACTCAAGAACTTTCGTCTTGGAAAAACTCCAATCCTTGTTGCAACTGCTGTGCGTACTAATTTTCATATCCGCTTCTGTGTCTCCGTTGTCATTAGTTGTTGCTCAGCTGTGACATCGTTGGGTCTTGTTTGTCTGTTACTGTATCTTTCATCTATTGGTGACGAGCTTTTTCAGTCGCTGCTTAATTCCGAGGGTTTTGCTAGATTCTGTCGCAGAACGTCATGTCGGCGCCGTCGCTAACTGTTTAAAAAAATACGTCAAACTTGTCTCTTCTACTGTTGCTTCTACATTCTCCTGTGGCAGCCGTGCACTGACTTTTGAACACTACATGTATATAATAATTCTTCTTACTTGCTTACCTACGCTTAAATCAGTTTTATACATATATAGACTTCTGTTGGTTTTATTCAGCCATTTGGCTCTTTCTGCAAGTGTTTATTATAATGCACTTTCTCTATACATCTTGGAACTTTCTAAAGTAAGTAAGTATATGTTTTGCAATTGCAGTTACAGTTTACACTGTTGTGCTGCTCGAATAGAAAATTTTTCAGCAGCTGTCAAAATCATTTGTATGGTTGCCTGAGTTCTGGTGGTCGATTGTTTAGAGTCGCAGGTTGGCTTCATCGAAGTCAAGTTTGGAAGCTGCTCGCGGTCGTTTCTATCCTTTTTTCCAGATTTCCACTTCAGTTGTGCAAAAAATTGTCTAACAGACGCAGCTGCAACAGTTCTTCCGTTGGCCTTTTACAGCACTTTGGAAGCTGTTTGGGTGACTGTAAACATAGCAGTGCTGTGAATCATGAAGGTAAAGGACTAAAGGTCGTCAGCTGCATAGTGCCGTAAGCCTGCAGCTGCACATCAGCGCTGTGGGCCGGCATTCGATTTAGGCCGCAGCCCATGCCGGCACACACGGATTCTTGACCCTGTAGCCATGCAGCTGTAGACAGCCCCAGTCTGCTGTTTTATGGCCTTTGCCCCTGTAATCCATGTAAATTCATGGACGCTGGAGGGATGGAAGGCTGAGTGGCCTAGTTAGTCGACCCATAATGACATTTTACTCAGAGCGCAGGTCAGGGAAGGTCTGCCGGCAAAAAAAAGCCTGACATACTAACTTGGTATGTCAGGCTTTTGTTGGCAGACCTTCCCTGACCTGCCACCTAACCACTGAGCCACGCAGTGAGCTTACATTTCAAATGTACGAATTGTCCCCTCCCCCTCATCCCTACGAGTAAACCGTGGTGTATTTGAAGCTGGAGGATATTTTGGTTGGTTGGTTGAGATCAGGTGGCAGCTCGCGGACTGGACATTTGCAACGTGAAGCACGTCATCAACTTTGATTTGCCAGGAACCATCGAAGAATATGTCCACCGTATCGGTCGCACGGGACGAGTCGGCAATCTCGGTAGCAGCATTTGTGTGAATAAATAATCATTATAGTGATAATACAACGTGCCTGTGACAAAGAGATGAGGTGCAGTCATTTATGGACCGCCAGACTGTGAGGTAGTTGACTGACCACCGTCTAGTTTTGCATGTCCACTGCACTTTGACTGTGGTGAAGTTTGATTGATCAGTTGGGGTTTAACAGCACTTTCAGCACAAATAGGCTATACTGTGCCTTTGATAAGTATGTTGCAGTTTAAAAAGTGAAATTAATGAGAATGTTGACAATGTTACATGTTGGGAATACTTACAATAAACCATTACAATAAATAACTCTTCAGTCTGGTCTTTGTAGGGGAAACCCTTTGACACGAAAGATATCACGAGAGTATAGTCTTTCCAGCCAATCACTTGGCTAACGTACTAACAAACAAAGCCTTTCGGGGAGACTGTGGCGAAGGATAACGGCTGAACCTGTCCACATTAGCAAATATATCGAACAACACCACAATAGCTGACAGTGCATCGTTGTGATGTTTGTTTGGTCTGAAGGTTTGGCGACATCATTCTTCAATGACAAAAATAAACCGATCGTGAAAGATCTTGTTTCATTGTTGGTGGAGTCACATCAGGAGGTGCCTCCGTGGATGGAACAGCTGGCATACAAGACACCACAGGTTACTGGAGGTCGCAAACCAGTCAACAAAAGGTAATTATCTTCTCTCCATCCGTAACCAGCCCTTTTCACCCCACTGTGTGTAGGCACAGATGTTATGGAATGAACTCAGTAGGTCGTTTCCTGGCCGAGTGTTGTAAGAGACAACTAGATCAGGATGGTTTTTTTGTGCTGTATTTTTGTTGTATACATTTATTGATTATTTGTTTTATTTTCCTGTAGTCTTAATTTTTTGTGAGCATCTTCAGTCCAGATGGGACAAGTTCAGACCACATAGCACTCATAGTAGAAACTGTCAATGTTGAGTCACTTTATGTGTTTGTTCGAGATATTGTGTGGCGATGGACATTGCCATTAGATTGATTGTAACACTGCTGCTGACTGGCAAATGCATTTTCTACATGCGCCTCTTCGTTACCTTATACATTTTGCAGAAGAGAACAAACTGCTTTAAATAGGCTCCTGATTATGCACTCGCATTTAACACATAGTTATCCTCTTAACAGAAATCCAGCCCCTGCATGTGAACACTGTAAATATATTCTAACAATGGAGCACGTTTTATGTACTTGCACGAGCATAAGCGGAAACAATACTTTTCTAACTCTCAACTTTCACACATTATTATTGCATTCTCCAAAACGTAATATTTTCAACTACATTTTAACTAAAATGTACATTTTTAAGGCACGATATAGCCTTAAAGTGCCGTTAAACCCCAATCAGCCACATGCTACTCTGCACATTCAATCTGTGCACTAATTAATACAAACTTGTTTTGTGTTTGTCTGAACATTCTCCGATGTTTTGCGTCATGTGTGTTGATGAAATCACTGAACATGTTGACTCTCATATTGTAGAATGAATTGGCAACGCATTTCAGTTCAAAAACTAAAACTAAAACTTGAAATGTGAAGCCTAACTCATACATCAGTATCTGAGTCACAGCTCATCCTGCGTTGTCTCTAGTAGGCATGTAACGGATATCCGGTTCCCATTGGCCGGATGTCCGGTCATTTTTTAAACCGATTCCGGTCAAAACGGTAGAAGGTACCGGATATCGCAGCCGAATAGTGATTTTTTGTTTTGGCAGTTAGTTCTCTGTTGCAGTGGCGCGCGCCTGGGAACAGTTTGCCACCCGAGATACGAAATTCGGACTCCTTGCTGACATTCTGACGAATGACAAAAACTTACTTGTTTCAACTGTCGTTCGCTAGCTGAACGATATTGATAGGCACATTGTAATTATGTAAAGTGCCCAGCAGCATGTATCTTGCAATGTGTCACTTAAGTCAGTACTTTTGTAATAATAATAATAATATTAATAATAATAATAATAGAATTGTCTGCCAGGAGTCAATACTAAGCATCAAGCACCACAGTGCTCTCTGATAATGCAGAAAAGCTTAATATTTATGAAGCACAATGCTAACCTTATCAAGTCCGAATAATTCGCAGTGCAACTGCAAACTGACTTTGTCACTCATAGTGCTAAACTGGTGAACTGCAGTTTTTACTTTTTTCAGTGCAGGTTGACAGGCAGTCACTGAGTATTATTGATTGCTTGATTTTTGACTGAACATTTTTACCTCTGAATTCTAAGTGATTTATTGTACATTGTAAATTGTGCTGGTTTGACTCACAACTTTACAACACTTAGGCCTAATGCTAAAAGTGGCAATGCAATGCTAGCTAGATTGAGTGCATTTAAAGAACTAGTGACTCTTGTATAGTAGTGTGTCATGTAGACCAACTCTTTTATAGTCAAAACAACAAACAAGGGAAATAATAACTTTTCTTATTCATACCACACACAACACCAAAAAATTGCTATGCAACAAGTATTCAGATATCCGGTTCTGGCTGGATAGTTCATTTGGTATCCGGTGCTATCCAGTTCCGGCCAGATTTTAAAAATTGTTTTCCGGTACATCCTGGTCTCCCAGGCAGTCAGTCTGTAGGTGACGTTAGCCATGTTGTAGGTATGGTGGCAGGCTGCCGTTAGTTTCCACCATACCTGTGGTTACCTTCCCAGCAGCAATGACTACATACTTCGACCCATTTTGAAGTTGTACTGCTCCATGACAGAGGCAGGTGTGCGTGTATGGCCGCACTAGACAGTATGAAGGATGAGAATCGAATCTTTGACCTTTTTAGCGCCATTTATTTTGTGAAATTGATGAGTTGGTTTGGTGCACAGGTTCAACAGTGGTTTTGCATCTCGTGACTATCGCCAGCAGCACCAGCATCGACCGACTGGAGCGGCCGTGGTGCCTCCAATGCCAAATCCGATGGTATTCAACCCAGCAGCCCAGCCTCCACAACCAGCTGCTCCTCAGCAGGCTTCGTTCCTCTACAGTGGAGCTGGCTATGGCAATTTCTATCAGCAGCAGCCTGCTGTGGCTGGCTGGTGGGGCAGCAGTTAGGCAGGCGTCGCATCTCACCCATGGCCACTGAGTCTGCTGTCTTGGTGGGTGGCCATGTCATTGGTGCGTCGTGCCATCCGTATGAGCTGCTTGTCATCTGTAGAATTCATTTGTTCATTATTACTCTTAGTGACTCTAGTGTCATCATTTCTAGTGTCATCATTTAGCAGCCTTTGCAGCAGTTTGTGATTGTCGTTCGAGGGGGGGGTCGTTTGCCCCCATCCCAGACCCCATTTCTCTTTCGTTTCACGCTGCACTGTCTCTCTCGGTTTCTTTTAATTTTCAGTCGGAGAACGTTTTCCTGATTACTGGCAGATATTTTTCGCTTTTCCTGTGGGAGGACCAGACAATGTGCCACGTTTTTGTATTAGAAAGACATAACATGGTCGTAGTTGACCAATAGATTAGGTTACAATTTTCTGGTGTAATGGAGCTGAAAAAGTTGTCAATTTCGATTATCAATTTTGATAAACTAATTGGAGTGAAATTTTGCCGAAACATTGACATCTGTACGAACATTATGTTGTCAGTGTTTTGTTCGATTTCGTCATCTGAAGAGCGACACTGCGAAGGCTGTTTCGTTTCTTTCGTTCTTGAATTGCTGTCAAAATAATACTACTTGATTGTCACTACTGTCTTTGATTTCCCAACACAGTCTTGATGGGTGGTCAGTCCCAACACACATTCCTCACACTAATCTACACACATGTGCGACGGAGGTGTATGCCTGTTAGCAGGTAAAATATCTTGCTTTGGCGCATTTTCTGCTCTGCAATGGTTTTGGTTTGTTTGCTGTGTTTATCTACAAATGTTATACTCTACAATTCAGTGATTTTGTTGATTGGATTATGTTAGCTGATTCGTTAAAGATTGGCTTTGAATATGATTAGCGATGGTGCAACTACGTAGTTAGTGTGTTGAGATAATTACTGTAATTGATTTCCCAATAATAGTTAAGTAATGTTGTGTGCAGTGTTTTTTGCTCAGTGCACGTTATATTAGCTTGGCGTACGTTCTAGCAACTTTTTTCACCTTATAAACTAACGAACTCTGATTTGCAGAATTGTCGAGCGTTAGTGTTTATGAGTTTTCGTTGTGTTTTTGAAGTCGTCATATTGTGAAAACGTGTGCAATGCAGCAAGTGTTGTGTCGGCAAGTCGGTTGGTCGGGTTATCACGTGTAATGTCAGTGTCACCTACTATAGACTTAAATGATGATGAAGATGATGATGTTGGTTGATCATTCCATGGTCCTGCGGTCGGTTCATTGGCAATGTCGCACTGTGCTCTTAGTCTCTGATGGCATCGTCCGTCCGTCCGTCCATCGCAACTGTATCACGCTGGCTGAGCGACTATGACGAGTCTAGACGCAGACTTGGCTGAACTGATGTGAGCTCGTTGTGAAAGAGAGGCATTCAAATGACACAGGGTATTCGCGTCGCTATGCCGTCTAGTGTGTTTTCCATTCACTCGTTCTTTCTAGTCACCGAATTTGAAAGCGATGATCGATCGATCGATCGATTGACCGTGTGATAGATACTCGTTTTTATCAGTTGAACACATCTATTATTCTGTTTAAACTGCGGCAGTGTGTGTCGTTGTTCGAGCAAGCAGTTTTCGACGAATTGATCTTCCGTTTTTGTATATAGCAGCTGCTGTCTGCTGGCTGTCAATCAACAGGTGCGTGCTATTGGCGACTGCGTGTACATATTATGAAATGACGCTACTATTTTTATACTGCTACACTGTCAGTATTTTTCCGCCATCCGTTCTGCCTCTGAATTGTGGCCTTAGCAATCGTTCACATCCTGTCGGCTTTTAGTTTTAGTTTTCTGAGCTGCAATTTTCAGACGTGTAGCAGTCTAGCCGTTTTTTGCGTGGCATGTATGTATTCAATTCATGCTGATTTTTTCGACACTACCTTGTATGTTTTTGAGACTAACCACGACTCGACTTGACACTGTTGATATGTCACCGAGTTGGGACAGTGTCATCTAAGAGCATCAACAGTTGTACCGATTGCCAGCCAGCCGCGCGCCAGCCAATGTCCAGCAGACAGTTGTTGCTTTTAGTTTCTTTGCTTGATGATATCAGTCCAGTTTTTACGACGACATTTTAAAAAGTGCACTGCTGCTCTTCGCAGTCTAGTAACGGAGTTGTTATTATTTTGACAGAATGAGTGAAAGCACTGACTTGACTATGCGACGTTGATACTGTGTGTATTTCTGTGTGTTTGTTCGACCAATGAGAGGCTGTGGCTGTGATATAACGATATTCTATGATGTGGTGATATCAATATTCTATGCGTTTGTGACGCGACATACATTTTACGCTGCCAACTACAGACAGTATTAATTGTGGCAAATTTTATACATATTCATGGATGTTTAATTGCATATGCATGTCTGTGTGTGTGGAGTGTGATTTGATAGCACTGAGGCTGCAATGTGGGGATGTGACATCGTTGTTTGATGATGCCTGATTGGATCCTGTCCGTTCTGTCATCTCACCACTGCGCCAAATCCCATTCGCAGACGGCCGAACCCATTGTGCCACTTTTGGGGGTGCATGGTATGGCTCAACGCCACTTTTCAGGCCCAGTTAGAGACAATTCATGCAAAATTCTGTTGCCAGCAGTCAAATTTAGATTTAAATCGCACTAAAACTAATTTTGGATCCCAGACTCGTTGGCAACACTGTCTGAACTTTTGTATTCATCTTGGAACTGTGATGTTATTTCCTTCGATTTCTAGTAGATCTCGAGTCGTTTCACGTTTTGAAACGTTGCGTCTCTGGTGAGTGTAGCAGCTGCAGTGCTTGTTAGACCATTAGACCACACGCACACATACATGCTGGTGGATGGTAATGGCGTTCTGTCTACGCTTATCGATGGTGTCTTCTCCACTCTTACCTGAGCGTTTACAGTGCACTGGGGCAGGGATTGGCCACACTGTCTGCTAAGGTATTTAGGTGGAGAGTTCATATTGAGGACTCATTGTAAACAAACACCTGCGACCACGTCTTAAGAATTGCCCGCTGACCGATCGACACTTGCTGCGCACATGTTGAAAATGCCGAAACCAAGTTTGTTGGTGTGTTTTCTTTGAGAGGCGTCCGACTATCGTACTATGTCGTGCACATTACGATGATACTCTACTAACGTAGCTAGTACTATCAGTTTCGTAGGCTGGGTGGATGGATGGATGCGCTGTTTTTTTCTCTTTGTGTTAATCGTTCTCTCTCTGTCAGTTGTTTAAGACGCTTATCGTAGTTGTATTGCAGTTGCGTCGACACGACAGCATGCCGTTTGATTGTCGACACTTCGACGTTTGATGTTCGCAGTTTGTCATGATTTTCTGTTTTTGAGCTTGTTGAGATGAGAACGGTGGACAGTTTGAAACGCGTAGCTACGTACGCGCGTCACGCGAGCAGAATATCATCGTCAGTGAATGGGCCTTATGAGTGCGTTGAAAAATAGGTTTAACGCATGGAACTAAGAAGGATCGCACAGACCGCCGGAATTCTGAACAATCGGATGAATGTGACACTAGTGTGAGAACCTTTGATCATCACGTAAACGTAAACCATACTGAACCTCTACTCTAGAAAACTGTTAGAAAACTAGTTTTGCGTTCACAAACGATGCTTCTGTGAAGTAAGTAACGGATGACTGACTGACTGACTACTGTTGTATGTGACGATGATCGTGTAGATGCATCTGTGTCAGTCGGTGCATCTGTGCTAGTGCTGCCACCTAGTTCTTCTATTTACAGCGCTGTGTAATGGCTCTGTGCATGTTTCATAAATCTCGTATTCACAATGAAATGCGGCAAGGCAGACTGGCGTTGTTGCAAACGAGCTATTTTGACGCAGCAAAATATGTCGTTTGTGTCATGTTCTGTGTGTGTGTGTGTGGGTGTGAGCGTTCGCTGACTATGACTATGAAGCCGATTGATTGCATTGGATTGAAGCAGATGGATGGTTTGCTCGATTGCGTTGTCGATTAAACTGATATAGAAGCTGTGTCGTGAGTCCATCGGTCTTGAGCGCTGGCTGCCTGTTCAGCACTCATCACACACAACTCTCGTCAGCAGCAAACTTTCAGTTGTCAGAAGTTGCAGTGAAGTCGATCACCGTTGAGAAACGGAGTGAAGTTCGCAACGATGCTACTGGGTGGTCAACACATGTGCTATGTTCGAAGTGAATGACTTACCGTTCCAGAGTTAGGACGGCTAGAATTCTCCATTGACCGCCAGCTTAGTCCCAAAAAGGTTTTGTTTGGGTGATAAAGGGGTTAAAATTCAGATTTCATCCTTCTAACCCCCAAAAGACACTTCCTTGGCGGGAACGACGTATGACCGATCATATGGTGCCTCCGTGGGCGAGAGAACGTGTATTCATCATCATCCTTTTGTTACGCATAAAGTAGCAGGTAAATACCATATTATCTTTCAACAAGACGGTGCCCTAGCACATCGGTCCAAGCAGACAGTTGGCTTCCTAACTGTGAACGTTCCGGAATTCTTGGAGCCCGAAAACTGGCCACCGAACAGCCCAGACCTGAACCCGGTCGACTACTCCATTTGGGGAGCACTGCAACAACTCGTCATCGACAGAAGATTCGGGACCTCGATCACTTGAAGGAAGTGTTAGCGAGCTGTTGGGAACAGATCGGCCAGGAATTGATAGACAAAGCAATAGACCAGTGGCTGGGCAGAATTTCATTGGTGATTCGGGCCAAAGGAGGGCATATTGAACAGTGTTTGAAGTGAAACTGCGTTCTCACCTGTGCGTAAAAACATTCATTCCTTCAAGTGATTGCAAAACCTACGCTACTTTATGACAATGCTCTAATTACATCATTCTTACGTATGCGTGTTTGTTTGCGTATT
>Ga0056115_1001981_pt1 | contig 10227 bp, 8 predicted proteins | sample WorMetOlspDAHAB1_FD_77007 | JGI IMG/M metagenome (GOLD analysis project Ga0056115, IMG submission 77007) | Marine gutless worms symbiont microbial communities from Max Planck institute for Marine Microbiology, Germany - Olavius sp. DAHAB.1 ... | reverse complement strand
TCTAACTCGCAAATTTGGTAACTGTACTACTGCAGTGAAAAAGGTTTTATTTCGGTCATACTGTATTTGTTTGTATGACGCTGCATTGTGGTCAAGATTTCGTGCTGGGATGTTGAAAAAGCTCCGTTCATGCTATAACAGGTGTATTAAAACATTTTTTGGGTATAGCCGTAGAGATAGTGTGACAAGTATATTTTTACATTTGGGATTACCCACCTTTAATACTGTATTGGCAAATGCTGCGTTGTCTTACCTGCGCTTGTGGAATGGTTGTAGCAACCGCTTAATTATGCATATGAGGCAGCTATCAGTATGATGATGCTTGTGGAACCTATATACAGTCTTTATTTGTGCTTAATTGTTTTATGGGCCATGAATTGAGTTGAATTGAATTGAATATTAGTGGTAGGTAGGCGTATATGTAGACTTATATCGCGTGATTTTGTACTGTATATTTTCTACATAATTTTTTTAGTCTTTTTTATAGGTTTTTAGCTTCAGTTTTTTTTCATTGTCATATCGTCTGAACTTGTGTGTTGTAGTTAGTTGTAGTTTGTAGATGTAGTTTGCATTTGTCTGTCTGTTCTTCTGCTTGTTTCTATGGGCCGAGCTGCCTGAAAATGAAAGGATTCATTCATTCATTAATTAATTACCAACGTTGGCCTACCAGAATAAAGTCTGGAAACTGTTTCTCTTTGTACTGTACAGACAAATGATTGTCAGATTATGGGATACAAACCCGAATGTTTGTTTCTGCAAATACTATATTCGCCCGACCATTTGCTAAGGGCCTATTGAATAGGTAAAGGGTCGGGGTGCAAGGTTGCAGCTGTCCCCCAAAAAGAAAATATTTTCCTGGAGGACAGCTGCACCCTTGGCGCCCTTGTAGTGACCCCGCCTCGTTAGTGTCAAAGTCAATCTAAGACACAAACGGACGGACGGACGAAGAGACGCGTCTCTTCGTCAGTCCGTTCGTTCTTTCGTTTGTCTCTTTGTCCGTTGTGTTTGTCAGGGGCGTCCATCCTATGGGGGAACGAACCGCAATGCTTCATATAAATTTGAGGGGCAGATAGAAATCCGGGATCAACCAATGAGTACAGGAAATTTGGTCAGTTGATTATCGGGAAAATCATTAAATTATTGCCACCAGATGTCATATTTTAAGGCTAAAATGCACCAAATTCTGTTCCCGGCGTTCGTCCGTCCGTTCGTCCGTCCGTCCGTCTCTTAGATGGAGTTTGACACTTACTGCGCTTTTATACATATTGTCGTATTATTATTATTATTATTATTATTATTATTATTATTATTACCACCCGTCCATGTAAGATTTAGGGCGAGAATAAGACATAGCGTTAGAGTTGATTACTGTTAGTGTTAGTTACGTACTGTTAGCATCACTGTTAGTGTTATTGTCAGGGTTAAAGTTTTGTCTGCATCACTGTCTGCATTTTAACCCATTGTTCGATTCGCACATCCGCATATCCGCAGTCCGCATTTTACCCGTGGCCCAGTAACGATTGCGTTTCGAAAAGCGTTGTTGGCAAAACGGCGACATGGCTACTGTTTAGCACCGTCGACCGACGTCCAGCGTAATGATCAGTTCGTGTTTTAAACGGCCGATTCTGCTGTTCGCTCGCCGGGTCTGCGAAATAACGAGCCAATGGTGCGACAGAACGTCATATATACTGCTTGGTTTGCTGCAGCGGCTGGTGCTTTTACTGTAGTTGCTATGACTACAACGGCGACGGCCGGTGCTGACGACGTTTGACGTGTTGCTCGTCGCTCAGCAGAGACGAATGCATGGATGTAGCCTATGCGAGAGAGAAAGCGAACGCAAAAGCTCAACGGGTCGGGTGCCGAGTCCAACTCCCACCCGCTCCGTTCGGCTCCTCTCGCCTTCGCTCGACTCTGGCTTGCATGCGTTGTGCGGTTAGTCTGCCACACAATGACAAACGCCCAGCGTCGTTTATGCTGATCGTAGATTCTCATTAGACACTGTCTTTGCCCAAGCGAACCCCCCCCCCGCTCCCAACCGAGGGGAGGGAGTGCGGGGTGCGGCGACCCTCCCTTACCCCCGTGCACCATGATGTCCCTGGAGACTCATACGTAATACGCGCCATGCAGCGACGCAGCACGTCATCAGTCGCTAACAGCAGCAGCCGTCTTCGACTGTTCTGTAGATCATCCATTTGCGCGACCCCAGCCTCTCCCGCCGCCCGCCTGCAACTTACATATCACGTCCAAGAAATAATAATTACGTACATGACTTCGTCATCGTCATCAGAGTACTAGAAATGCATCGTGAAATGCCTGCTTGGTGGGATAAGAACAACAACGACGATGATAATGGCACATGTCTTGAACGCAGCAGTCGCAGAGTCGCTCTGGAGATCGCCGATTTATTAACGAGCAACGAAGCGTGTCTTACGAACATCAAGAGATGGTGGTGAGCTGTTGAGATATACCGCAATGCTATTCCAAACTGTTGGGCCAGAAAAGCTATGAACACAACCTCCGTAAGTGGACGGTTTGGTAGAGGACGTGTTATTTCCGGCACCAAAAAGGCATCACCGTTATCTAAAACGTTCAGTATGTGTCAAACTCCATCTAAGAGACGGACGGACGGACGGACATTCTGTCCGTCCGTCCGTCCGTCCGTCACTTATAGATGGAGTTTGACACTATACGCAGCGACGAATTAAGGTATTTGGGGCTCATAATGGCTAGACATTTATTGGGAGCCTCTATTGCCGGCACTCTTTATCGACGTCCATGCAATGCGCTAGGCTTACTGTCCCCAGTCACGCATTATATTTTTACACACCGAATAGCGATTTTAGCACAACAGTCCATGGACAGTCCATCGCGTGGGCGACTTTTTGCCATCGCTTCCCGTTTCCTAATTGCAGATTATCGTGGCAACAGCAATTGCTGTTTAGAAGCTAATGTGTAATCACAGTCTCCTTTTCATAGGCCGCTGTATCGTCATCCGACAGTTTCAGTACGCGACGACAAATTACGGTGTTGGTTCCATTTGATTCGTCGTGCTCTTTGTCAGATAGATAACGGCGCGCGAGAAGTTGCGTGTGTGCATTTCGTGGCTTGTGTGACAAGCGTCTGACTGCGACAGAGTTGAATACATCGGCGTCGATCGACCGGATGTAATAAACCTGGAGGCGAAAGCGAGGCTGCGTCCGAGGCAGAGGCCACCCGCAGTGGCCGAGGGCTCCCCTGTCGCCCGATCCCTCTTGCTTCAGCAGCTGGTGACTGATACATCCGGGTTCCGTTTCCATAGAGACGTCGTTCGTTGTCTCTCATCAGTAACTGATGATGATGATGATGATGGTAACAATGCTGACGCTATTGCGACATAACATCAAACAGCTAGGCTTATCAACGCATCTACTGCGACAATATGATCAATACTGTCTCAGACACATCGGTCGCTTTCTTATCTAATTGTCGATTTTTTTTACTTCACGTTGTGATTTTTCTAACCGTTTTGATTTTTAAAAGGCACAGAAATTACAACATTTAAACCATTTCTCTGTAAATGAGTTAACTTTCAACACGATTTTTTTGCACCTGATGTGCGAGTAAATTTCCAATACGTCTGTCTCACTTTAAATATCGCCTGACCTACGCGTCACGTACTGATCACCGGCAATGCTAACATCTTGCGACATCTGACACAACCTCGACTCAGCCGCATTTTAGTCACCATCAGTGCATTGTTCAGCACTTCGAACGTTGCTTCGTATACGGCTGACTGTAAATCGATCATGTTGGTGTACCGTCTTGTGCCTATCCAAGATGGCCCACAGTTACAGGAAGTGGTGATAACTTAAATATTTTTTTGCAATTGTAATCGTTCAAAATCCAAAACAGGCCTATACACCAGACGTGCACATACGGCTTTGGTGGACAATGGGCGACAGCAACTTCCATTTTTAAATAAAACTACTTCCAGTTTGTTCCCTTAATGATCAGTTTGATGCGTAACCAGTTGCCGCATACTGTTGGCATACACATCTTGGGATTTATCATGTGCGGAAGCTATAAAGTAGCTCTTTTCACGGTCCTGCTAAATGCCGTAGATGTGGGATATTACTACTTCCGCTTCGTGACCGTTATGTTTAAAATGCGGGAACATGGTTCCATATACTATGATATACTCCTCTGCGGCGAATAACATTCAAAGCTGTTACATTTGTCAACGTTACGTGCGTGTTTCATAGCCATGCATTCACGTCTGCAGACGTTAAATTCTTATCCGACTCACAGAAGAACACTTTATAAAAGTAAAAAGTAAAGTCCGACTATTTTATAGTGCGCCCGGAAGTTGACCAGAGAGCTGGCCAACTGTCTGCCGCACTTAGGATTTATATAGCGCCATAAGGTCGTAACTTCAGAGGCGCTGGACAATGTGAATGAACAACTTGTCCAAGGTCGCACTCGACAGTGCAGTAGCTGGGATTGAACCCGCGATCTCCAGTCGCAAGTCCAACGCCCTAACCACTACGCCACCGAGCCACACGTATAACGAAAACCCGGAAGTAGATATAATAATGCCGTCACTTGTCTCCGAAGCCCAAGTTGTTCACTGGCAATGTCACAAAACAACTATCATATTCCCCTGACAACTAGGTGAGATTTTGCAAAAACCACCCTGGTGGTAAATTACCCCCACCTCCCCCCGTTGACGGCTTGAGGGTTAACTGGTCTTGGTACTGTCACTGTATATAATTATGTTCTGTATGTGTTATATGTATGTTTAATTCTGTGCGTAATTGTGTTCTTTTTCAATTGTTCCTGCCTCATATAGGAGTATTCTGTGTCACGTAATATGTGCTTTTGACACTTGCATTAATTAAAAGACTACTTACTTACTAACTGAAAAAAACGCGCCAATATGGAGCCGGAAGTCGGCTTGCTGTTGCGAGGTGAGATCGTCGGACAAGTTCGCGCTGGCTATGTGGCTGCTGTGTGTTGGATGTGCCTGTTTGAGTTGGCTGTAACATTGCCGAACGAACAACGGACAACTGACAGTCCGTCCCCAAAGTCATGATTAGTAGCACTGTACGCCGCCGGTGTGGCAGTGGTACGAGGCCAAGCCATTGGCGCTCAATCGGTCGCAGGGCGTCGCGCTCTGTCCACGTCGCTTTATCTGCTTCTCAACTGACGCCTGGCTACAACTCGTATAGCATAAGATCAGTGTTGCCGGATTTTTTTTTGAACCAAAAGCCGCCGGCACATGCGAAAAAGTCGCCCAATTCGTGTCACCAACTAAGTCAAAGTCAAAGTCGAAATGTAAATATCTATAGCACATCACCGGTAGACCCGCTTAATGCACTCGCTGCGCTAGTACCGTGCGAACAAAATTGTCTTCAGCAGGCGCCTAAAAAGCAGCTTCGCTGGAGTTCGAAAGGCGGACACAATCCGGAAGACTGTTCCAGGCGGACGGACCAGCAATGACAAAAGCCCGGCGGCTGTACATGTTGAGTCGGTGACGTGGTACGTGCAGTAGATTTCGCTCTGCGGAACAGAGATGTCTCTGGCTGGACAGTGGGACACAGTGAACGGTACTGAGGTGCCCGACCGTTCAGGCATCGATGGACCATGACCACCAACTTGAACGTTACTCGTTCTCGGACGTCAAGCCAGTGTAGCTTCTCATGGAGCAGCTGACTGAGTCCTATCGTATTTGCGCGTGTCGCTGGTGACGTGCGAGGCAGCATTGAGTACTCGTTGCAGCTTGTCAGTATGAGCCGTCTGAGAACCGGCAAGAACAGAATTACAGTAGGCCTAGTTGATTCTGGAGGTGACGAACGCTGTTGATTCGGTGTCCTCGTCGTATCTTGCAGCGTTCCACCACGGCGGAAGCAAGTCATTCAAGAAGTAGCCCAAGCAGTATCATAAAAGTAGCCCAAGAGGCGCTGTGTCGCGTAATCTGAAACGCTGCAAGTTGCTGCGCACTGTGCAGGTTCAATCGCAACTGTGCGGCGCATAGCAAACATCAACTCATGCGTACACGGTGCCCCCGAAAATATTGCCAATAAATTCAATCGCATGCACGACAGAAATTTTACACCTTAAATTTCACTGCTGCGGCGTGCGAGTATTGTTGGGATTTAGCAATGCTGGAAGGTTGCCAATTTCGTGAAAGAACTAAAATTTTGCAAGTGATCACTATGACTGGTTTTGCCGGCTGTCTGTTGAACATAAAAGAGCTGTGTGAGCTATTTGAATTTCTAGCGACTGACTACGGGTGATTGGCTATTCGTCATTGCATTGCTTTTATATATACTTCATGATTCTCACGAAAAGTTGGCGCTATATACTTACTTACTCACGTACTTACTTTACTATGCTTTTCGTAAATGTATATTATGCTTACTTTTCGTTGCCCAACTCTTTTTTTCTTGCTAATGTACTGCGTCTATATACAGTTGTACATAAAATAAATAAATAAAAACTTTAAGAGTACTACTGTAGCGTTTTTCTGCACTCAAATGTGACAAAAATATTGCTTAACTGGCAGGTTTTAGTACGATTTATTGATAATTCGACACGTGGGTTCTTAGTTTTTGGGCCACCCTATATCTCTTACACAGGAGATTTCGTGCGTTTGGTTTAGTGCACAACATCATTAGACTGTCCAGAGAGTTTTCAGCGTTTATCGGCAGCAACAATCGGCAACAATTAAACAATTGCTGGAGTTAGGGCAGAATGAAAATTTCAGTTTTGAAAGTTTTATCGTATGGCCGTAAAACATGTTGAGTTTATTTTTATTTTATTTTTTTAATACGAGCTGCGACTGAAACGTCTGTATGGAAGTTTCGGTGTCAAGTTTCCATCTTTATTTTAGTCGTTTAACTGTGAAGACCCGTTTGACGCGGACAGCAGGACGGTGTTCGAAGAGAAGGGTAGCTGGGGACTTTAATTTCCTTCTCACTGGCTACTGCTTTCCCACGCGTTTGTTGGGAACTTCGCTGCTGCATGGTGAATCCTTCACTCTTCGTCCCGTTAGCAGATAATTGTGATTCCTCGCCGCTGCATTTTCTAGCAATAACATACCACCCAGGTAATAGAGAGTCAACGGTCAGTAGACTATAGATCAAGTAGCTGAAAGGCTTTAGTACTAGCAAGTACGTGAATGAGTAACTCCCCTACTCAGATCCAGTGAAGGTGTAACAGTTGTTGGTCTGTAGGCGTACTGATGATTGTCCACTAATCCTGATTGCCATAGCGACACCATGGCGCTGGAATATCTGAAATTGATTCAGGAAAGTTGTCAGTTTTGTCCGATCTTTGCCGATTTACTTTTTTTGTCAATTAACCAGTGTAAACTGAACAAATTCAGCAAACTGGGTAGTTCTCTCTCCACTGTTAAAACAAGTTGCCAGACTAAGTGAAATATTCAAATAGCGTTTCAAATGACATTTTTCGGCGGAAATTTTGAGACGCATTGTATTTGTCTGGGTGGGAACTTTGGGGAGGCACTCAGGCATTCAGAAAGAGTCGGGCAACGAAATTGAATCCGTTGCAACCGATGTGCGATATGCAGGCATATGTCGCTTCGGCTCGCAGTCGATGACGTCATCGGTTTACGTGTACGTGACGTCATCATTATTGGGGCTGCTACTGCTGACAGTCTTCCTGGACAACATCCGTCCGACGTCAGCTCCGCCTGCCGAACGCACTGACAACTACTCCTACTGGCAGGTTAACCTATAACGCAGTCATTAACTCATTATCGCACTTACTTCAAATCGCGTTACCGTGCGAATCTCCGTTGCTTAGCAACGTCTGAACAGTTTACGGCTATCTGACATTTCTACTCCATCTTTTTCTGGACTGTGAAAATCGCCAGTATCTGATGGACGTGATGTAGAAATAATGATGAATTGTTGTCGTGATCATGCGTGCACATTGACATTTCCTCTGACCTTAACCCATTATCCGAAATCTTACTCAGTGGGTTTTGATTGAAGCGTACTTTTTTCGGACCATAGTATCACTGATTATCGAATAGAATTCCTCCCCGTGTTACAGGCCAGAGTATATCCTCCACACTATACAGACAAATGGGTATACATTACATAATCTTTCTCTATTACATATTATACCTCTCTGTATACAAAAATTAGGCCTACTTAAAGTAAATGTAACTTAGGGTTAGAGTTAGGGTTAAGGCTAACCCTAAACCTAAGTTAGATGTATATTATGTAGGCCTAATTTGTGTAGATAGGAATCATATAATATAACCCTAACCCTATATTCTGGCGCAGGCGGGTTTATATCCAGGAGATAGTCTGGTCGGGGATATGTATTCTGTCCTGTTACACAAGGAAGATCACATACGATTATGGAGACCGCCGGCATTGACAACACCACATTTAAAGAGTATGACGATAATAATAATAGTGCCATTTGTCACTTTGTACGTATAGCTACAGTGATTGTCTGGCGCCCGGCATTCCATGGCACGCTGACCGCTTGCAAGCACTGCGTATACTGCAATGTATACGCGCTGAGTGAGCAATAAACTTGTGTTATTAATACAGGCCTACATCTGTCCCTCTGTTCCTATTCCTAGTGTGTTGTGTCGTGTGACTGTGTGCCAAACGCCTGATTTAAACTCAAATTTGATTTGATGCTGTAATTAATCATCGTTGTCATATTCGTTTATTGACGGATTGACAAAACACGTCATGTAAATCACAAATAAAGAAGATGCAGCAATCTGTAAACAGCATTCGGTGGATAAAAATTATGATTGAATTAACACAAAACTCCGACAGTAGGTTGACTTCGTTTTAGGGGGGGGGGTCTCCTTGTCTCCCTAACAAATAACCTCCCACAAAACCGTTCACTTTATATTTCTTGCTCCTGGTCATTTTCTGAACTTAGTCGTAGTTTCATTCTTGATTTCTTTTACTGATAATTACGCTGTTAGTACTCAGTGATGCAAAAGCTTTTAAGTCTCCCACCTCATGCGGCCCCAAGTAAGATGAATGCACCCAGGCATCCCGCAAGCAGCTAAATCTTGTGGGACCTGCCCTGGTCGTTCAAGATGTTGCCTATACGTCGAGGTATCTCGTGTGAACGAACGTATGTGGACGCTGCAGACTGTTCGCGCCAAATGGCGAGTGCTGATGTCCAACCGAACATTCGTATGTCTGACTCCACTTCTCACGTTCAACGGACTCGAACAAGGATTCGTCTATGCCGTCTTCAACAAGGTTTATCGATGCACACTTTCTCACGCTTTCTCTGCTACATCTTCTACAGTATACAGAGTGGCAGGGAATTTTTGATGAAACTCTCATGCGGGGTAACATTATCGATACTGAGGCCTTGATGCTAAACTATGAGAAAACTAATTTAAGGCGGCACCACCCAAATATTAGCCCTGTGAACATTTGTATCAAGTTCACCACTGCTGAAGTGACACTAGGCATGTGGCCAAATGATGGGTCACAGGTGAGATAATGCCGCCACCAGTTTACCTGTAAAAAATCCCGGCAAAGTTGCTTATAAAATGAGGGTCATGCGTACCTATACTTTATTTTTGTATTTGAAGATCGTCGAAGTTTATGGCATCAGAAACAAAGAATTAATATCCCTTGCAATTGAATGCATAAATATAACGTGAGTACATGTTGTTGCAGCAAACTGCGGTCACGTTTAATATCGTGTTCGTGAGACGCATAATTGTCTATTTAACGTTTTTTGTATTTTATTTTATTTGTCTTTCCTTCTTTTCTAAGGCGTGTGTCTGTGGGCCAAGTGCCTGAAATTACGTTAGGTCTACATTATATTGTGTTATTTACATATACATATGACGTACAGAGTACAGAGAATGAGTACGAAATTATGAAAGTGAATTGCTCCACTTTTTATGCACCACCCTAGACTTTCGTTATTTTTGAACACTGCCACTTCGTTGTCACTGCATCACTTTTTGGACCTTGAATTCGTTGACGATGTTGACATTGCAGTGGTAAAATAGATCGGCAACAGGTCACTTACGAGTGGCTCCCCCCTCCCAGAAGTGTTTCATTGCATCTGCTATTATTCGCAGTTGCAGCTGTGCAAATGGTTTATCCGTTTATCGGGTGGCCGGGTCAAAGGTCAGTGCTCTCAAATAACTTATTCATTGGTCGCCTGTGAAGATTACATCGTTTTCGAGGGAGGGCGGGGGATGGCCGGAGGGGGTCG
>Ga0056115_1001980_pt1 | contig 10227 bp, 8 predicted proteins | sample WorMetOlspDAHAB1_FD_77007 | JGI IMG/M metagenome (GOLD analysis project Ga0056115, IMG submission 77007) | Marine gutless worms symbiont microbial communities from Max Planck institute for Marine Microbiology, Germany - Olavius sp. DAHAB.1 ... | reverse complement strand
TACCACAACAATATTTATACTGCTATCATCTACATTGCAAAGCCATATGCAAGAGTTTGTTCAGGTCCTTGGAGTGCAAGTCAATCGGAACCAGGTGGCAGCCAACTTGTAGGTCAAGCTGCAAACTTGACCTTTGAGTCTGCTTGTAGGCTGCTGTAGGCTGAACATACACTCATTGCCATTTGTATTATTGTCATAAGTCATAAGGCTGATTTACTGTCCAGAGGACAGAAGACTTAACCAGCAGGTCAAGGAACTGCAGCAATGTGCAGCCCATGCCCAAAGCTGCATATAGCAGTGATTTTCATGAAAAACAGACTGTCAGCAGCAGGGATTTGATCCTGAGACCTCTCGCGCCACAGTCAGGCATGCTAACCACTCAACAACTGCAACCTGTGATTAAAATCAATGTTGCATCAGTATTTTAGGCAGCTGCTGAAAATAACGAACCTTTGGAACTTTATCCTATTAGTGAAGTTTGCTAAAAAAAGAAGAAAATAGTAAAGAACAAAATTGCAAGTTAACTGTTTAACTGAATGTTAGGCAATTTGCAGTCTGAATTTGCATGATATAGTACTGGCATTGTTTATTAGTGTTGTGTTTGTTTGTCTAGGTTGTAGTGCATATGGCACGTCAGGCTTGGCAACTGGCATCATCACTCATTCATCGACACTGCTTTTGCGGCAACATTTACAGTTTATCAGTTCGTTTTTCATCAAACACTGCTGCAGATAGTTGTCCTGTTAGTTCATACAATGAGTGGGATCCACTTGAAGAAATTATTGTAGGCAGAGCTGAAGGTCAGCGAGTTCCATTTCTACATCCTGATTTGCAGGTATGTTTTTTTGCCACTTAAGTTGCTAAGCATGCAATGGTTATGATCATAACATGCATAAATTATAGAGTACCGGTAGTCCTTTATGTAGAATAATTTTGGCGACTTAATTGTTCTTAATACTTAGAATGAAAATAAAGTTAATATGCTATGATGATACTGTTGTAAGGAAATTAGAATTTTTAAATATAAAATTTCATATTTGGTTTTAAGTAACGGACTCTGTTGCATGGCAAAGTTGTATTAAGATGATTTTCTAGGGTAGAAAATTTAACATTTTCCTGCAGAAAATGTAGGTTTTTTTCATGGGCTATGTGCCACTAGACTGATTGCCGGGTGTAGAACTTAGCTTTTGCACGGTTTCGAAAGAATGTATGCCAGCTAGTAATTAGTAATTGCATGTAAAACTAGAGCTAAGCAGTGTTTAAATTACTTGAAAGTAGGTGGTGCTACTATAAAGTGAGAAAAATTGCATCAGAATGATCTTTTGCAGTATTTATCTGCTAGACATTTTTTGATACGATATAATGTTGGTGTTATACTTTTTTGGTATTATATTGGGACCCAAAGGCAAAACCTTGGTAGGGGCACCACTGAGAAACTGAAGCAAAATGTTACATTACTGTACAAATTTTAACGTTCTCCTGTGTAACAAATGAGGATTTGGTAGGACAGTAGCAGAGCTAACATAGGCAACACTGGTGTGGCTGAAGCATATTTTGCACGGGATAGAAAGATCGGTATAATTACGCTTAAGAGGTGCTAAACTACATTTACACAATCGACTAGAGTCACTGACAGGCGATACATCTTCTAATATGTTGCCAGGGAGTCTGGAGATAAATTCTCCAGAAGCTGAAGCAAAGTATTTAATTACTGAACAAATTCTGTCATTAATGGTGGCAGTGTCTGACTTATTCATGGTTTGGTTTTAACTTTCAGGATGGAGCAATTCAGATGTGGCCATGAAAGTGGGTCTCTATCACAAAACTGGGGGCCTGTGTACCCTCTCTTGACCCAGCCTAAAATTGCCACTGAATCACTGTTGATTAATTAGAATCGTTATGTGAGTGTGCGTGTGTGTGTGTGTGTGCGTGCGTGCACGTGCTGCAGGCAAAGACAGGTCCAGCAGGTTGGAAATGGATCAGTGACAATGCAGGAAAACCTCATGATGAGCAAGTTGTGCAGAAAGCTGTTAAAGAAGTGGAAGAATTCTGTCATGCGTTGCAATCTGAAGGTGTGACTGTCCACAGACCGGAGCCAATAAGATGGGATCAACTGGGCACTTTCCGCACTCCATACTATGAAGATGGAGGTGAAGTTTGCTTTAGAAGTTTATTTTTTTCAAAGCAAGGAAATAGTGGAATCAGGGAGTTCCTGTGTCTCTTTCTGTAGCACAGTGAATATTGTGCTTGAAACATTGCATTTTCTTTAAAATGTTATTTTGAGAATCCTTGCTGTGGAAGAGTGAACACTGAACAGTGCACAATTTTATTGTTGTGGTTAGTTCGTTAGTTAGTTAGTTAATGAATAATGTGCTAAGCCCGAAGGCTGCTAGGCCAAGATCAGAGTGGCAGCTATTCTTCTTCTGCCAGGAGTGCATAGTGCCAAACGTAGACATCAGAGGTCGGTGCTGAGCCATATTGATTGCTTCGTTCAGGAAGACGTTCTGTTATTTCATTTCTTGCTGTATAATCTTTAACCACGTTATATGACGACATTCCGGTGGTCTCCTCCAGTCGTCTGATGTGAGGCCGTCAACATCTTCCTAGCATCTGCTTTGTCTGTCATTCGTGCAGTGTGCCCAAAGAGGGAGAGACGCCGTGATTGGACCATGGTCAAGAGATGCAGTTGCTTGGTTGACAGTCTCGCTTCATCATTCCGTACATGCTGGTACGGAATGCGCAGACACCACTGATTGAGAGCATCAATTCTGTGCACATGTGTCTTTGTGACTGCCCAGCACTCAAAGCCATACAGAAATGTAGGGAACTAAAGGGAACAATAAATTAGGTCTTCCATATTAGGATTTTACAGATTAAAAAACTTGAGATTTATGCTGTTTGATAGGCCATATGCCAGCTTTTGAGATAATATTTCACAAAAAATCTCGCATAGACAATGTATATGGTGTAGATGTGTACCAATGTAGGCCTAATAAATTTTGACGTTTCTTGCTGGAGGTTGAGGTGCGACAAACTAACAAATTCAAACATAACATTTTAAAAAATTGTCACACTGTTTTTGCCACTTTCTGAACACGCATTAAAATGCAAGTACCGGTATAGCATACTCAGTTCAGCGAACCTGGACTGAGTATGCAAACTTTAATGCCGCACTAACACAGGTCATTTCTGAAGTAGTAATTTGGCAGACACTGTGTTCTATGCCATGAACATTCATGGCATTTCACGTTGCTGTTGATGCAACACATTTTTTTCTAGTATTTTTATGCAATAGCAGTTGAAGCACATTCTGCACTCATAGTTCAGTTGCGTTTGTTGACGAGGCCATCGATGAGTGGCTTATACTGCTTCACTATGTTTTTTGCAGAAGGTGGACTTAAGGCGATAAAAGGTTGATAAAAGAATTTCCAGCAAGGGGATGGAAATATAAAATGCTTAATGATTTTAAAACACTCTAAAGACACCAGTTCTTCAGTCTGTTAGACCGGTCATGATCGGCCAAGAGCATTTTTTTTGCTCACTGACGAGAACATTAACATTGCCATTTGTTAGCGAGAATTTTCGGAGCAAAAATATGCCCCACAGTCTCGTTACACCATACACTCAAACAGTTTGCCTGAGAAACCGAATGCATCATTCAACAATAGCATTATCCTGTACTTAATTCATTCCCAAAGCAGGTACTTCATTACACGGTTATCTTTACGAGCACCGGTGCTATGGTGTATGTTGTTCTGTTGCCATGGAAACAGTGCAGCTGGTGATATCAAACTTATGAATGACAATCAGTGCGCAATGGAATGGAGACACCTTCTGTAGATAATCGTTAATAACCGGCTTGTTTTAGTGAAGTTAAAACAAAATGTCTTAGGGCCGGTTCAATCGTCTCCGGTTAACTCTCCAGTTAGCTAACCCTCGGTTAAGAGATAACCAAGGGTTATCTCCAGGTTGTGTTCTATCGTCATAAGTTGACCTAACTGCGCACTTAACTTGCGACCTGACCTCGTTCTGTTAAGCCGCGTCTGTGATTGGTTGTCGTGGTCACGTGTCAACGCTTTGAGGTCACATTAATTATAATAATTATTACGGTGCATTCGATAAGCGCAATATGGCTTTGGCTATGGTATCCTATTCTTGGTGAGATCGAAAGGGATTCCAGAATTTTGAATGACTTCAGTTTAAAAACGATTGATAGTCCTGCGTACAACACAACAACGATCATATTACAGTATAGAATCAATTGTAAAATTCGCCGTATGCTACACGCATCAGTTTAACTGCTAACCTCACTACTGTTTTCGTTTCAATGTTGTAGTGACGTTTAAAATGACATAATACGTTCATTTACGAACAAATAGCAAAAATGTCGTTTGTATGTCAATTATTATGCATTTCAGGTGAACGTATTTGGCGTTTCATTTACTTTTAACCGCTAACCGGCGATTTAACCGGCCGATGGACCTCAGTTAAGTTAACTAAAGAGTTAACTGTCAGTTAAGTGCTCTTGGAACGCGTTTTTGCTAACCGAGGGTTAAATGGAAGGTTAACTTCCGAGTTAACTTAACCCGAGACGATGGAACCGGCCTTTAGGGTTCTGCTTTTTAATGAAAAACACTTTAATGAGCAGTCTAATATGTTGCAAATTGTTTGTGAAATTTTATCAACTTCAATGAACATTTGGCAAAGATATTGTCAACATAAAAAAGGGTTTGCATTGTTTTTGTCTTCCTGTAAACATGTATCAATTACTAGAGAGATTTGCTTCATTTTGGCTTGATAGTTATTTAATTTCCTTGTAGTTGGAGCAGTCAGTGAACAAACCAACTATAAGAGATTACAGTAATTAAGTCGGTAACAGATTACAGTCATCACTTTTTGGCCAATAAACGTACCTTGTGCTTTGTAACCGTTTGCTAATAGTGTTTGAATGACTGAATGTAGGCTACATGAATGCGTGTCCTCGTGATGGGTTACTGGTCGTTGGGGATGAGATCATTGAGACTGCAATGGGTTGGAGGTCGCGTCTGTTTGAGTTCTATGCATACAAGAAGTTGTTCACTGAATACTTTCGACGAGGTGCACGGTGGACTGCAGCGCCGAGACCCGCAATGGCAGATGATCTTTATGTCAAGGTGAAACACTGTTGCTTCATGTTATTGCCAGCAGCAAAAGCTGGTTTTGTGGTATGCGCCAATTTTGAAATTTCACCTCACAGGGGCGAACCCCTGGATCAATCTTTGCGAAATATGATGGAGAGGAGGACTGTCTTCTTACTGTGAAATTTTGCAAAAATTTAGGAATAATAATATACTTACAAATTAAAATGAAATAAGAAATAAAATTATGGATAGAAAAACAAATTAGAACTATAATTTATAATGCAGAAAACCAGCAGTTTTGCCATCAATTTTCACTCATAGTGTCAGAACCAGTCAAACTGCTACAAACAGTTTCAAACATTTAATATGCTTGCTGAGTTGCTTGGAGCTGAATGGCTTTACATCAAAATCTGCAATAATTGTCATTACATAGCACTCAATATAGGTTTCGAAATTGTAATTTGCTGATCATCTGTATAGTGCAGTTGCAGTCTTTGTTTTCAGATTATACCTTTTATGTTGTGTCAATAAGAACAATGAACAAAAGTTCTTGTTTATGAACTAAATAAGAACTTGAATTATTGCAGCGTGATAACTAAATAACAATAAGAATTATTATTTATGAAAAAAACGAGCTAAAACTAAATAAAACTAAGAATGAGAACTAGAAATATTTTCAAACTAAATAGCTTGGATGACTGTATGGTCTCTCTGATGCGCTTGGCCGTCATTTCGTTGTGTCACCATTTGTTGATCGATTTAATTCTGTTTTCAAAACATGCTAAACCTTGAAAATACGAATTTATACCAGCATAAACAGCAGATGTTGCACATCCAGGTTTCTCAGAAACACCTAACATTTGCATTTGTGCTGCTGTGTGTCTTATAAAATGTAAACACTACAAAGGAAACATCTAATAATTGCTGAACATCGAATAAAATTTACAGCAAATTTTTAATAAATCAGTATAAAGTAGATGCCTGTGCCACCAAAATGTTTCCAATTGTGGCAACACCACAGTTATTTCCATCTGCTTTGAATACCCTTGAAAAGGTCTTTTCTCTCAAAAGAAATAGATATACAGTGTAGCTACAATTCGATACCAGTTGTGCTGGCTAACTTCACAGTTCCTGTCGGTTTGCGTGGACTCACAAGGAGGCGACACTTTTGCTCTCTAGTTTTTCAATGACGTCTTATTCTGTGATTACTGGAGCGAGATCCTGTATTTAGAATTCACTTGCTTATTCGTTTTTCTTTGATGTGGCATTTGTGCTGGCATTGCTGTAGTTTTAATTGTAATGGTTTGCTTGCATTTGAAAACTCTTGAACAATTCAGTATTGGCACAGAATGATGGTGTCGCATGTTTGCAGGAATTTCCGTTTGAAGATCGCGCCGAACGGGAGAAGATGGTCTATGATGGACAGTTCATATTGACTGAAGCTGAACCTGTGTTTGATGGTGCCGATGCATTGCGTTTTGGACGAGATATCTATGTCACTCTGACTCACGTAAGTGTTTCAACTGATGATCTGCTTCGTATTGTGTCAACTCTTTGTATGATTCAAGCAGTTTGAAAGTGATTTTCAGAAATATACAATTTTAATTTTGTAAACACCATTCTTGCAATACATTTTGTTTCATGTAGTGTACTCAGCAAAATTATGCTTTATTATCAATCAAAAATTTTTGTGGATATCAAAGCCATTTTTGTTGGAATACTAATGTACCTGCTTATAAAATAAGGAGAAAGGTTTGCCATTCGCATATGCAGATTATCCATGTTTCAGAGCTTACGGTACGAAAGATTGGGATGATTGAGATAGCTTATGACAGAAAACAGTGATATTTGTGTTTATCTGATTAAAGCATTTTATTGTGTAACTTATTTTGTGTCACAATAAAAATAGGTGAAGTGGCTATGTTGTTGATATTTCACTGATGGCTTGGTACTAAAGAGCAGTGACACAGTGGTGAACATCAGTCCCATCTCCACGCCATCCCCTTCAATTGGAACCACGTCAGTCAACGTCGTCCCCATGAAATCAACCCATCCCATTATTAGTTGTCTCTTTCACATGAATTCATAATTACCTTAACATTACAAGTTGTTTGGTCACTCTTTAACATGTGAAGACGTTATTCACCTTTTTTGTCGTAACGAATATCCACATTTGTGGGGAAAGTCAGAAATCACATCGAACTGACTGGGACTTAATTTACACATGTCCAGCAAGTTTTTTTACTGTTGAAACTGTCAACATGCTGCTCGTGTTTTTGTACTAAATTTACAGTTATTATATTTATTTTTGAGCTGCTCCTGTTTTCTGCTTGTGTTAAGAATTTATCAAAATTTTATGAAATTTGGATGGATTTTAATGAAGTCTCGAGTAAGGTACATTGAGGACGCTGCAGGGTGGGCCAGGTGGGCCATGGCCCACCCAAAATTTTGGCCCAGGCAATAATTGGCCTGTTTGTTTGTTAGTTGTAGCTTGTAAAATTTAGGCATTTATTTATCAGTTTGAAAAGCCCACGGGTTTAATAAAAACAGCTGTGACAAAACTAAAAATTCTGGTACTTGTAAGAGTCGAGTTTGTGCACATATAACATACATCGAAAAAACCAAACGTTTTGATACAATGAAAAGAACACCATTATTCACACCATATTTAGTATTGTACCAAGAAGTTCGACTTTTATCCCCACTCCTGCGATAGTCCCGTAAAACATAAACCAACTACCATGGTATAACTGTGAATTTCATCCCCTTTCTACAGTGATACTGCAGACTTTGCGTTATACTGCAGATACTAGTCACTCTGTAATCAGTAATGAGTAATTGTAGAACTGCTCCATTCTTAAGTGCATCCGTGATTGAAATATTCTTTGACTGATTGTTTTGTGGAGTGGTTAATGAACTTATAAGACATTCTTTGCTTATGCGCAGTGCCTGACTGTTCTTGAAGTGCATGACTGTTGCTTAGCGTTGCATTACTGAAGCTCGTAGTCGTAACAAAAACTGTTCGCTAGTTACACAGACACACAATCAAACCATACATTAACACAGTGCTACTTCACTAGCACGGGACTGATAACTTGATGTTGCTGGAAATGCACAGTTTGTTTCTGAGACTTGAGCTGCTGGTTTCTCAAGCAGAACATGTGCGTTTTCGTGAATGACCGTTTTCAGTTAGACACGTACGTGTGTGTGACGCTTGCAGTCGACCAACCGCAGTGGCGTTGAGTGGCTGCGTCGTCACATGGAGCCGCGTGGTATTTCAGTTCATTCTGTCATCTTCAAAGGTCTCCAGAACTGCCATGCTGACGCCACCTTCATGCCTCTCAGTGCGTTCTCTCCATCTTGCTTGCTGCATTGTTTAATTTGTGACACAAACTTTGAAGGTCTCATGTCCTGTGCTGTGAAATTATAATGTTTTAATCGTTACTGGTTCCATTTCCGTACAGAGCTAGGCCCTGTGTAAAGACATGTAGACATAATTTTTTTTCTCTCCAAAACATGGCTCATAGGGCACTGATGATTTCTGGCCATTGCTAGGCATAGGCCAAATATGTCATATTGTAGTAGCAATTGACTTTCAACGCAGTTATATTGTGTATGTATGACTTTGTTTATGAATACACACCCAGATAACCTATGTGCCATCAATCTGCCATGAGGCTTTAATGCTTTTTCAATATCTGTGAGCATTTGGAATGACGTGTCTATTATGATGACGTCAGCGCGAACGTTGCTCGTGGTCGACGTTGTCTTGCAGACGCAAATATTGTCCGGGTTTAGACACCTGGGTACATACCCAAAAAGCCCAGTGGGTTTTTTGGTTAAACCCACCTAAAAACCCACCTCAAAATAAGTCAGTTTTAGTTTCTTGTTCTGCAGTAGCAAAACATTCAATACAATTTATTGTGGATGAAGCTTCTGAACTTTTTAACTAATGAGTTTTCACATTTTTTTGATATTCCAGACTGAACTCAGCTCCAGTTTATTGTCAAAATTTTAGCACGCTTCACATAGCAGTAATAGTCAGTCATGTCATTACAGTCATTCCAACTAGACTAGTCTTATTATTCTACCAATCAGGTTCATCATTGTCAAGATGGAGATAACGGTATGCTTTGACAAGTTTCTCAGCTTTGTCAGGACCCAAGCGATTGCGCTGCTTGGACCACACATGTCCAAATGTGGAGAATATGCGTTCCAATGAAGCAGAGCTAGCTGGAGCAGAATGGTCACACTAATCACCCGAGTGGCCCAACAAGAAAAATCAAGTAATTTTTATCAGTAGGATCTAGTAATCACAATATAATGCATAAAAAGAAATTTACTACACAAGTGCAGAACTTTTCTTATTCAATATTTAAAGTGAACAGCATTTAACAATTCAACTAAAAAAACTCAAGACCCAAAAAAGTAAAACCTCCAAAACCCATTGGTGTGGCATATTTTAAAACTCCTCAAAACTCAATAAAATGTCCCCTGAATCCACTAAGATGGGATTTTTTTAAAAGCCCAGGTTTAGTCTAGGTTAAAAAACGTTCTTTAAAAAACCCAGTGGGTTGGGCTTTTTTTAAACGGGTTTTTTTAAAGCCCAGTGGGTTGGGCTTTTTAAAAAAAACGGGTTTTTTGAATCCTGAATATTGTTCCGTCATTGTTGTAGAACCGGGCGTTTTGCTGGTGAATCCAATACGACCTTGTCTCAAGATAAATGACCATCCCGTTGGTTGGGAGCATTTCAGTCAACTTGGCTGGGACGTGTTCGAAGTACCGGCACCAGTCACTATTGATGGTCTGTTTTGTACTGTGCTCTAATTCTACTAATTCTTCTCGATTTTGTGCTTTCGAGGTTTCGAGTTTAGTTAATGCTTTTCGAGTTTAGTTCATATGCATTAATGCACACACACACGCACACACCCATGGTGTGAATGTCGACTGTATGGTGCGATGCACATGTGTAGACATGGTGTATGTGTCTCGTTGGGTGTGGTGTGATGCACATGGGTGCACATGTATAGACATGGGTCTCGTTGGGTGTGGTGTGATGCACGTGTGTAGACATGGTGTACGTGTCTCGTTGGGTGTGGTGTGATGC
>Ga0056115_1001979_pt1 | contig 10231 bp, 8 predicted proteins | sample WorMetOlspDAHAB1_FD_77007 | JGI IMG/M metagenome (GOLD analysis project Ga0056115, IMG submission 77007) | Marine gutless worms symbiont microbial communities from Max Planck institute for Marine Microbiology, Germany - Olavius sp. DAHAB.1 ... | reverse complement strand
GTTGTGGGGATCGGATAAAAAAAAGTATGGGGGTAAAACAGGGCGAAAATTAGAGAAGGGGGTATGGGGGCGGGGGGGGGGGGTCGGCCGACCCAAAAGAAAGTGGAAAAAGTACTTCAGTCACAGTGGTGAAAGTGTTTTAATTAGAATGATGTGAAATGCATATTTGAAATAAATGATGTAGGCTTATTGTCTACTGCAGACAACTCTGTAACAGTATCTCCTGGGGGTGGGGGATGGTTCCAAAGTGGATAGGAATGGTCGCCGGTCGGGTCGACACCCCAAGGTTTTGCTGACATGACGCCACTGATGGTAAGACGATGATGATGATGATGATAATTCATGTCACCCATGCTACATGTCGTGGCGTTGTCAAATTTTGTCTCAGTAGAGCGCAATATGATAAACGCCATGCTACCGAGTTTCTGTTCCTTTTCGGAATGCGGCTGCAATTTGTGCACGCAGAGCAGGCGTCTCCGATAACCACTAGATTGTGAACGGAAGTGCTTCAAGGAAATCAGCGCAGCAAAGTTCTTGTTTCCACACTGTGTGATACGGAGAAAGTTAGTGATACCGCCGTTTTCTGTTATATTGCCAAATGTCCGTCGTGCTCGACTTCCGGAAAACCTTCTCCTGCGACTAAAAGCTAACAAGCGATCGTGACTCGTGTTTTCAGTGAGACAACTTTAAATTACTCAGTCAGTTGAATAATAAAAAAACACACACAACTCTTACCGTATTGTCTCCATGATCCAACGTTACGAGTTCCGACAGCTTTTGGAGACAGGGCCTACTTAAAACGGAATTATTTGCAAGTTATTAAACACACTCCGCTCGGAGCTGCAGAGATGATTCATGATTTTTCACTGTATATATCCACGACCGACATTGACATTAATTGACATTGACATAAACTGTTTCGCTGTTTTGTTGTGTGAGTTTTTTACTCAGTATTTTGAAGTGTTAACTGTTTCGAATTTATAAAATAGACACAATGTAGTGGACTCATGACACAGTTACCCTATACTCGCTTAGCGGACATTGATGTCCGAGTATGATAGATTGCTTTAATTCTCAGAGTACTCTGTCAGCTCGTTTGTTTTTTCTTCCGAATCATCCTGGCTATTGTAATTCGTGTTGTGTTGTGACGTGACGTACGAGTACAGTTCACTGCGGCGGTTCAGTTGCAGCTGAGATTACAACAGTTCACGTAGAGGATGGTCCAAAAAATTCGCAAAATCAGTGTAGAAGCACTTTTCGTCGATGCTATTTTTTCTAATAAGATGTTATGTTGATATATTTTGTGCCAACTTAACCGCAAAGCAATAACGCATTAAAAGTATATTAACATACTGAGATTAACAAACACAGCCATATGTTGAAAGAAATTCACTGTTTACAGATAGGCCTATAGGCATTTTGTTTTGTAAAAGAGATAAGTCTATACTCGGTTAAGAAGGGACTGAGTGATATCATGTGTACGCATCGGCATGAGCCTATAATCCGCTCGTCGTTGGACGATCGTGTAATATATTAACTGTTTTGACCTTTTGTTTGCTATTCTTATCCAATGTTGATAGGGAGAGTGTCAGTGACGACGGAAAGTATTATAAATACGTGTGCATAGCCACTAACCAACCAGACACTAAATCTAGCTAATCTATTCTAATTCTAACCGTACTACGAAACAGCTCGCAATAGTAAGCATGCAACTAAATAGCCTACAGGGTGGTCCAAAAAACCGGATACCCAGTTTTATTTTTGGGATAACTTTGGTAATTCAGCACCGATTTTAACCATTCTTTCACTGTTACAAGCAGAATTTATGGCGCGTAAACGTGAAGTTCTTTCACCCACCACACCTTTATTGTGTGACCACCTTACCTAGCAAAACAAACACTACTGCTAATATCGGTGTTAAGTGTTTACACTTCAGTCGCAACGACGAGGGTGGTCTTCATCGATCCTGGAGCAAAAGTTAACAGCTCATACAGCAATATCGTCCTCGAGAATGGTCTGCTGCCTGACATCAGAGCAATATGTCGTCATTACAGGTGGACACTGCAGCAGGATGGAGCGCCAGCGCACACTGCCCGGAACGCTCTGTAAAAAGAGCACATCAACTTTATTGAACCTCACGTGTGGCCTCCAAATATAGTCCTGATAACGTTATTTCGGATGCTCTTCAGCAACGAGTCTACCACCAACGACAATTCAAGACGGTGAAAGAACTGAAGCGAGCGACAGTCACCGAGTGGAAAAAACTCTCAGCGTTTCATTGATAGCAGTATCAATGAATAGCGTCGACGTCTTGAAGCTCGAACATTGCAACTTGGCTTGAGCAGCCGAACATCATTTTAATACTATCGAGAGACAAGTTTAGTCAATAAAACAAAACACTTAACACCGAAATTAGCAGTAGTGTTTGTTTTGGTCACACAATAAAGGTGTGGTGGGTGGAAGTACTTCACATTTAAGCGCCATAAATTTCTGCTTGTAACAGTGAAAGAATGGTTAAAATCGGTGCTGAATTACCAAAGTTATCCCAAAAATAAAACCCCAGTTCACGCTGTGGCGACGCCCCTGAACACGTGTCGTGCGAGTCGCACCTGTCGCGCTTGTCGTGACGAGCGTGCCGTGCCGTTAAATAAATGCGTCTTCCGCAGACATCTGAAGTTGTCTCTGTCTAGGTTGTGAACTATAAACTGTAGCCTACAATGTTTCTTACAATGTTGATGTAAGTGATTTTTCGGTCCAACGATCTTTAATAAACTTAAGCGAAAAATTGACAGGTTGATTGATCTAGTATATAGACAGCTGTATAGGCTACTTGTAGTGACTCTAGTCATGTTACTGCGCCTTATAAATCGTCGTTTTATTATTATTATTTTTATATATAGTGTTTTAATGTTTCAGTAGGCCTAGGCCTACGATGAAAAATACTCAATAAAATAGCTGGAATGACCTGAGTTTTGCGACGCTGAAAGTCGCCAACATCCGTGAAATTCAGTCAAGCTAGAGTATTACTATTCGTTGTCCGCAGTAGCATCTCAGTATCGTAAAGAAGACTTTGTACGGCAAAGCGGTATGGCTCAGCTTTGAAGAGCCGACGGTAATGGCGCTATTTGGCAGTGTTGCGTTACTCTCGCCTGTCGTGACTTGTGAGCTGTCGCGATGTGCTCAAGAAGCCATGTATAAGTCGGCGTCGCTCTTTCAAGGCGCCTGCAGCAATATACCGTCTCGTCGATACAGTGGCAGGAGGCGAAACAGTCGTCTATCGACGCCGTCGACGCGGTTGGGGGCGGCTAATAGAAGACGTCCTGTAATGGAAACAGCTGATAACTATACTGCAGCGAGCTTCAGTATAGTTCCTAATTCGAATGACGACGCCAGCTTTCAGCTGGATAATGCGTCGATGCCCGGAGGGCTTTTTAGAAGACCGACATGAATTACAATGTGTTGTAGACTACTGCGACATCTGTCTCGCTGTGCGCATTATTGTCCGTCTGTCTGTTGTCGTCAGGCAGCTGTCACTGTTTCTGTCTTATTACGAACTAAAAATAAAAACAAAAAAATTCTCCTATACCACACTGGCTGGTTTGTAACCAGAGACACACGGCAAAACGTATTTAGAAATCTGAACAAGAATATATAATATCAAAATAACTGTCAATATAATAACCATTCCTTTGAATTTGGATTGATATTTTTATCTCTCTGATAACTCACGAGTCGTAGTAACCAGAGATAAGAATATTAAGCTAAACATGAAGGAATGGTTATCTCCGTAATTCATCTTAATAATACATGCAGATTTTCAAAGTGTTCAAAAAGTACGCCGCTAAGAACAGTTAAATTCGTACTGAAAACTGAAATTAAAGCTTTGATGTAGTTTATAAACTCTGTTTACTTACGGCTTCCACCACGATGAGTCAAACTTGAGTGCAAAACAAGCACTACAGTCACTACAATGTAATGCTTAAATGACGTTTAATGGTTCTCTAGGCCGACGATGTCCTACGGTACCTTACTTGATGTCGCGATGACTCTGTCACATGTGACAGTCGCGTCTCCACCTACATCTAAGAAATTGACCAGTGGATGGCGGCAAATCGTTTGGCAATGAATCCGGCAAAGACTGATGATGTTTTATGGTGTTCCACAAGTCACCAACCATCCGATTCACCATTTACACTAGCGGGTGTTACAGTTCTACCTTCCTCCGAAGTGCGCAATCTCGGCGTGGTGTTCGACAGTGACTTGTCACTGAAGGCTCATGTCAGTCAGCTGACAGCCCGTTGCTACAGCTGTCTACGTCGCATCAAGAGCTGCCGACGCGCACTCACCCGGATCACTGCAGCTACGGTAGTCAACAGCCTGATTGTTCAAGGCTAGACTACTGCAACAGCCTTCTTTTAATGAATTTCCATCTATAGATTAAAGGATGTTCTCGGAATGAAAACCAGAATTACTTGCTAAGAACGAACGAAGGGAGCGATAAAGTCAGTTACACTTTATAACCGTAGCCTATGTCGCGGCTTCGCGGGTCAAACACAGTAATTGACGTCACACATTTGGTCACGCATGGAATATTTACTATCAACTTATACTGCATATTTTATACTTTAATTTGACGAAAAAACAAATCTCATTGACATGTTTTAATGCGAGTTAATAAGAGTTACTCATAGTTAGTAGGAGCTTCTTACTTTTTGGACCACTCTGCATACTCACAAGAAAGTGCGAGGTCAAAGGTTAATCCTGTAATCCAGCAAATCCTGTGACCTCAGAAACATGAGAAACGGCGGCGAAGACGTTTGAAACGTGTGTGTAGGCTATGCGTGATGCGTGTTCTGAGCAGTTTAATGATCTATGAACGCAGTATTGGCGTACAAAGGACTTCCGTTTCACGCGTCGATTTTTCAGTGAGAAAATTAGCGTCTGAACACGCAACGCACCTTTCTATAGTCGCTGCACAAAATTAACGAAACTTACGTCGCACTTTAGCTCAGTTTTTCACGTCTGTGGACACGACGCGATGTTAGAAACGGCACCAGGTGGCTCTAAACACTTCACGAGTACTCAGGGAATTATCTATCCCTCCCACGTGGGGGTGTTCGCCCGTAAAACTTTTTGACACCCCTCAAACGCCTCCCCCAACTGGGGTGGTGTTGAGTTCTTACACCCCTGGTGGAGTGCATGTTATTTTCAGCTAGGAAGCTACTGCGTTAGCCTAAATTAAGCTACTATAGTATAGTGTATACTGTAGTAAGAAATATTCGTTTTGAATATTTGCCCCCGAGCTTCCTATGAATCCGTCACTGACAGTTATTAAACTGGTGCACATAACTATTATTCATTTTATGTAAATTTGTTGTACAGCTGCTGCATGTATGCTAACAAAAGTTATCTAATAAATGTTGACCTCCCGAGACTGTATTGGCACCCCAAGTGCAAAAAACTGGAAAATACACTGCGAGTACTGCGACAAACCACAGTGCTTTTACAGCTGGGCTGATTACTTACGAATAGTCTGAGTTGTCATCCTCCCGGCAGATGTGCAGCTGCGTCTGTTTTGACGTGATTTACAGGGTGGTCCAAAAAGTAAACAGCGACAAATAAGACCAGATTTTCGAGTGGAACCTTAAGTGTAACAGAAGTACTTAAATATTGCAAGTTGGCATTAAAAATTCTACGCGTGACATAATTTGGGACGTCGTCATTTAGGCTGCGATGCGGGCAAAACAAGTGCAAATGATAAAATGCAGGTAAGATAAACACTGAGAAAAATTTTATTCGAATTTCCATCTAGACGATACAGTAGCAGTGGATGCAAGAAGGGAGATAACATTAACTACACTTTGACCCATGTCGAAGCTTTGTGGGTTATGCACAGCCATTGATGACGTCACAAATCAGGTCACGCGTGAAACACACGTAGTTAATGGCAACTGATGATATTATTGTGCGTATGCTTGTTGGACCTTTAATTATACAAAAAAAAATTTAATATCATTTGTAGGATTTAATACCATTCATTATAAGTACTGATGATATGGTAGCCAGTGGCGCCGAAACGAATTTGAAGGTGGGGGCACCGTTTCAAAACAAAAGTGGGGGCACCGATCCGAAAACACATTTTTTTCGTGCCCCTCCACTTTTTGGCTCTAAAAGCACAATTAGTCGTTTTGGTGAGCGATTTCGTGATGGTCAGTACAGTTTGGTCAGTTTCTTGTTTGCTGTTCTCCTACTCACGGTGCCCCCCTCCGTGCTCAGCCATTTGTAAAAGTGGGGGCACGTGCCCCTCGTGCCCCATAAAGTCGGCGCCACTGATGACAGCTGTTTACTTTTTGGAGAAACCCGTACACCACGGCGCGTATACGGTTGAAATAGAGACAATTTAGTCGACTCGAACCGGAATTTGTTTTGCTGTTTTATTTCAGTTTTATTTCAGTTGTGTTGGCACCATTATTTAACGCCACGCTGAGACTGTTTCACAGTTTCGCAAACGCGTGACAACAGCGCAAAATATTCGAATGTCAAGATAATCCCCTCCCCCAGCTGATCTGCCTAGACGCGCGCGTGTGCGATCATTGTGGCAAATTAGCTGCGACAACGTTCGAAGCCGACGTATTCGCATTATTTAACACGTCCGTTGATCCGCGGACCGAAGCGGTCAACTTTTTGCCGATACACGTGATCGCTATTTATACGTCCCATCACTATGTGCAGTTAAATGGGGATCTAGGCCTACGAGGTTGTGTTTGCAAAAGTTGTGGGATGTCACTCCGCCACATACATGTTTGAACCAGTGGCGAATTCAAGGATTCAAAGGGGTGCTGTGGGGGCGGCCGTCCCCCGTTGAGTCATAATTTTTTGTCAATAAGCCGCCTTTTCCGGTATAAAATCATGCAGTTAGTTAGTTGTGTACATTTGCGATAAATGACGACGAGGCTGTTACATTGTTTTTCGCCCCCCCCTTTCAAAATTTCTGGATACGCCACTGGATGGAAAACGCAGCCTAAGCATTTGGGAACGATTAGCACAAAACCCGCGTCGCAATTATTTGTATGTAGGCCTACGGCTGTAGGTTGCTCGCAGACCGTGTATAGCTCGACGCGACTTGTGAAATTGACACAACAACTTGCAAGCGCCGTCACGTCAAGTTTACGGCTTTGTGTCCCCTTCACACTTACGTGGTTCAAGCCGCGGTTCTCTGCGGTACTACAGCCGCAGAAAACTGCAAATATACCACTGCGAAGATCGCGAAGGAACCGTATTTGACTGCAATCGAAACGTAAACATTCCACAAGACAATCGCAGCCTGACGCCGACGAAAATATCAGTAAAACCGCAGATAACCTCGGCTTGAACCGCGTAAGCGGGAAAGCGTTCTAGCAGCTGCTACATGCACTGCCATGCACGACCGCAGACTTATGAACAGAACGCAGTGTTGTCGTATAAAGTGAGCAACGTTCGGAATCGGCGAATATTCGGAACCGTATGTCGTACTAAATATCGGAATAGCACAATGAAAGAAATGCCAATTTATTGAAGTCTGGTATTTATTGGAGTAAATTTCTAACGTTTTCGTTCCTCGACATGATGACGATGGCAACAATACCGTGGGCAGAATGGTTTCATTGTCATCCACGTATGACTACGTCATTTGCACAGCGCGGTGTTGCATTGAGCATCACTGACATAAATAAGTAGATTTAGTTCAGCTGTGCACACAGTTTCATTGCACGAGTAAATCTGCACATGCCTCATTAAAGCATTCGGTGACGCAATACGGCTCAACGTAGTCAACTTTGCTCACGGTAATGACGTTACGCCGTGAATGTGACTCGACTCCAAATCCTCTTTTTTCGCTATTAAATTTTATGTCAGACGTACGGCAAGTAGCACAACCAGACAAGCACTCAAGCGGTCGCCGTAGTAGATACGGCTATCGTACGTGGTATGTGTCAAACTCCATCTATATTTGCGACAAACGAACGAACGGACAGACACCGGGAATCGAATTTGGTGCATTTTAGCCTTAAAATGTGACATCTGGTAGCAATAATTTTAATGATTTTCCTGATATAATCAACTGACCAAATTTCGCGTATTTATTGGCTGATTCCGGATTTTTATCCCCCAAATTTCTACCAAGAATTGCGGTTCGTCCCCCCACTGGGATGGACGCCCCTGACAGACACAACGGACGTTGTGGGTCTGTCCGTCCGTTCGTTCGTCTCTTAGATGAAGTTTGACACTGGTACCTTAAGTGGGAGTTATGATAAGCGCAGTAGGCTACTGGTCGTTCGCTTACTGGTTGCTTTGGAAACTTTTTGCATGCGGTATGTGTTGCGGAGTCTGGATACGTATAGGACATGTGACTATACAGGGTGCGGTTAAAATGTATCCCCCTGAGATTGTTTTTTGCAGTTTTCTCAGCAACCGCTTTCAGTTTTAAAGTGAAAGGTAAAGTGAAATTTTACCAACGTATTTATTCATACTTTATGCACGTCTTATCAGCATAAACCTTTCAGCGTTTTGAAATTATCAGCATTACTGAAATGTCTCCTAGCGATTTTGACTTTATTGAAAACGTCCAAGTGAGTGAGTAGGCCTATAGTTGCTTAACGGCACGTCCAAACAATCACACAACAAATGATACGCCGTTCAAGCTAAGTATATAAAACAGCACAACATTGCAGTTAATGTGAATATTTAGTGTCCAACCTTAGCTACAACACAGGCATTCGGTCGTTTAATAATAATAATAGGCTAAAAATAATAATAATAATAAAACGACAATCTATAGGACGCAGTAACATGGCTATAGTCACTACAATAGCGCCGTAAAATGTTCGCTGCTCGTACTCTGGAAACAGTTAGTCAGTATAGTATAGGAACGTGAGAAAATAGGTGTTTTGAGCACGTTTTTGAAAGTTGACAATGTAGGTGCCGAACGAATGTCCAGTGTGAGACTACGTTCCAGGCGACCGGACCAGCCACACAAAATGCCCGGTTGCCGAGTTGTAGCCTTGTTCTGGGTACGACCAAATCACAACGAGCAGCGGAACGGAGAGCAGAAAGGTTAGGAACCATGGAAACTGGAATGCACATGCTCGTTCAGATAACATAATGTCAAACTCCATCTAAGACACAGACGGAAGGACGAACGGACGGACGGACAAAGAGACACGCACGCCTCAGCACACCAACAACTTCCACTACGATCGCCGCCGTCACGTCGTGTCGACGTCGCTGCGACTCGTCGACCCGCTGCAAAAGACACGTACGTTTCTTTATCTGTTCGTCCGTCTCTTAGATGTAGTTTGACACTTAGTAAACTCTTTGTACTGCTTTGTCTATCCTACCCTGATTTGGGCAATCATTTGCAGCATTTCCTTGAGTTCGGCGATATCTTCGGTATTGGACGGTGCATGTGATTGACCTCTAACATTTCCCCAGATGTGGTTATCCAGAGGGTTCAATTCGTATGACTTCGGAAGCCAAATTTCCTTGGTAATGAAATCCAGACAGTTGTTTCAAACCCGGTTCTGCATGCGATTTTCAGTATGGGTTTTTGTATCAAAGTTTTTTATACGAAAGTTTTCGAGCACGCTAAAATCACTAGAAGGCATCGCTGCAAATGCAATGCTATGACAACGTTAAAACGCAGTAAACTAATTGAATGGTGATAACACGGTTATGTGCATATAGGATGACTGAACAAGTTGGTAAAATTTCGCCTTCAAATCCCAAGCGATTGCTGAGAAACGAAACTGCAAATAATCTTAGGTGGATACTTTTTGTCGCATTCTTTATGGCCCAAATTCCACTTGGCCCGTCACGTCTCGACACGACTCGACACGTTCAACGTGTCGAGCCCATACATTTCGGCTGTGTCGAGCTTGGCGAACAGCAAGGCTAGACACACTCGACACGACGAGCTCGACTCGCTCGACACGCAACTTAATTTGTTGTGTAGTTTGTATAAAGTTATAATGTGTAAGTTATTCACTAATTTATTGGAGTATGCATTAATTTAATTTATTTTTTGACGGAACAAATAGGATTTGTGTACGTAAAATCATAGAAACAACTAAACTTGTACAGGCGAGCACTATAGCTTGTTCGTCGTCCGCCATGTTGGAGCAGCGCGGCTCGACACGCTCGACATGCTCGTCTCGACACGTTCGACACGTCGAACGTGTCGAGACAAGCCAGGTGG
>Ga0056115_1001978_pt1 | contig 10231 bp, 5 predicted proteins | sample WorMetOlspDAHAB1_FD_77007 | JGI IMG/M metagenome (GOLD analysis project Ga0056115, IMG submission 77007) | Marine gutless worms symbiont microbial communities from Max Planck institute for Marine Microbiology, Germany - Olavius sp. DAHAB.1 ... | reverse complement strand
TGTTTCTGACAGATGTTCTGAACAATAAATTCACACACACTGTGGAAAACCAATACACACAAAAGTATCACTACCAATTCCTTCATCACTACTGGAACAGTCTGCTTCAATATGTCAACTAAGATCCATCTCCACACACTCTTTTTAAGAAGAGGCTGAAGACATTCTTGTTTGGCCACAGATTCCCGACCTGACAGTTTTGCTCTCCACAGCTACCACTCTGTTTTATCTAAGCATTCATTCTTCGCTTACCTGAACTGCCACTGCTGCTACAGCCAGTGTGTACCACACCCAGCTTGTGATCCTATTGATCAATCGAATTCTACATTCCCAGGATTCGGATTAAACTATGACAGCTTATGCCTGGAACAATCTTCCTTTGGACATCATGTTGAAGAGAATGAGCTTTCTTAAAAGCATCTCTTAAAACATTTTTAACCCAGACAAGCGTTTAATGATCTCTGACCCAATTTTATTCTACTTTTTAAAATCTTATTTTAACAGTTTTAAGGATTTCTGTGTTTTCGTGTAGCACATGTGTACTTTATGTAATAGGAGCTATAGAAATTTTTATTGATTATGACAACGATACCTCATCTTGAGGTTCCGTGGAGCGAAGCTTGGCGGCATGTGTCGACAGAATGTCTAGACACTTGACGAGCAATGTCTCGTCCTGTTCGCAGTCCTTGCGTGACTTCACCACCACACTCAACAACGGCAAACAGTAAGCAAGTGAGGGTGCAGACAAAACACCACTAGCACCATCATCTTGTTGCTGCTGGGAAGATGATGACGATGTCGGCACAGTGTCAGCATACAGCAGCGAGACAGCGCGACTTGATTGGATGGGCAGCAATTCGGCCGACCAATCAGAAGCCAAGTGGCACTCGGGGTTTAGCAAGCGCAGAGTGCAGTGTGCTACCAACCGACCTTAAAACACACAACCAAGGACAAGAGTATTTAGGCACAGCACTATGAACAGCTAATCAGGCATGAAATGAACAGTCACCTTGAAAATGATATGTGACCTTGAAATATCTTATATCGTGATAGTCTAACTTCAAAACCAGGTTCTTTTCGTCACCCCCACGATACGACTATACTACGACATCATACGACAAAAACCAAAGGAATGCATATCTCCTTAACTGACATCTTACTGTCGTGAAAATTTGAATGGACCCCACGTGTCCTATCTGTGATGAAGACAGTGAAACTCACTACACACTACTTATGTCAGTGCACAGTCACAATGACTACAAGGGGAGACGTAATGGGCTTGCCAATTACGTCCTCTAAGCGTTTTGTTGAGGCAACTAGCTTCAGTATCTAAAAGCCTCAGAGATTGACATAAACTAACCAGTTAGTTGGGGTTGCACAGTGGACTCGAAAAGCAGTCTCTGCATTGGGTGGAGTCGACATTATGTCGGCGCCAACCAACCAAACGATTTTCATTGGGGTGGTTAGTGAAGGTAAACCCGAGGAATAAATACGTGACTCTCCAACGTTTGACAAACAACAACTGGGCAAGGCAGTGAAGACAATCTGAATGAGGCAGGTGCAGTGACTAAGGCCAAAGACACATAGGTTGAAATCGGTGCTGATTTTCCAAGTCAAAAATCAGCACCAAATTTCGACCCTGTGTGTTTCCGGCCTAACACAATAACAATGCTGAGGTATTCCTACCGAGGTATCTGTCCCTCGACTCAAATGCTGCATCCGCAAGCGCCACAAAGACCGTTGCCAGCCGCGGTGCAGCTAGCGCTGACGTCATCAGTGACGTCATGCGGGGAACGAGTTTCGGAAGCTGGCGACGAAGTGACGCCGCGTTGCCATGGAGACATGACGTCAGCAGACCACAGGCCACCGACAAACGGTCGTCCATCTATGCACACAGAATATGTCGTTCCCAGGATTTGCGAGTTATGTGGGGAAAATACACAACGAGGAATTGTGGTTGCATTGTTATATTATTAATATTACAATTACAATATAATATATTACATTGATAAAAAACAACTGTAAAAAAACTGACGAAAAAATCAACGGAACCGCTGTATGTGTACGGTGTGCTAGTATTGTGCAAACAGAAATGATGAAAGAAGCATCTGAAAGCAGCTTCAGTATTGCTATGATTGCAGACAGGATCAGCAAGACTGTTCCACGAGGTCCGAACAGCAACGGAAAAGCCAGGCGGTCGCCCGTGCTGAGTATCATGGAGTACATAATGGTCTGTGAACCACGGATGTCTTTGGGACAGTATCGGAGACAGTGGTACACGGTAGTCAGTGAGATACTTTGAAGCCTTTCGCCTTAATAGTAGCAAGAGAAGCACATAAAACTGTTGACACCTGTCTAAGAGTGGAGCGTTTTGCTGACTCTTTGCCCAGCTGAGCCGCAACGGCCTCCTGCTGTTTCTTCGTCAATTTCACTTCGTCTTTGCCCGAAGCTTTACGCTTCTTCTCCAACTCCTGACCACACAACAAACAAGTGTTAGCGCTTTCTATTTCAGCGAAACGAAGAAAATTAACTCTGGATTACCACTCTTGGTTTACTGATCACCCACAAAATTCTGCAATCTTAACACCAAGACCAACGAACACAATTTGCATATGGAATCTGTAAAATGTTACTCATGTTGATAATTTACAGAAATTTATTTCAACATGAAAATAACAGCTTCCAGAATTTTATTAACACTTTGTGGTACTAGGCAGTATAAAGTATCCACACAGTGCCCAGAGTGCATGTGCGTATATGTGCATAATTTAGTAAATAAATCTACTACCAAATAATAAACACTGACATGTTACCAGACACAGTTTCAATTGATAGAAACAGCTGAAAACAACATGCCAATGTGCATTACATGTGCCCCACTGTTGTCAGGTGGGACATATACGAAACTCTACTCGACTTCACTAACTCAACCACGGTAGGTCTTCGCAACCATCACCGCTAGCTTGCTATTACTTCTACAAACCTTGCGCAGTTCAATGTCTGCCATCTGTTCTTTGTATGAGTACAACTTGTTCTCTCGTCGCACATTGCTTGCACTGGACTCCGTCTCGGAACCAGCACTGCATCAACCGGCAAACAAACCATGCACAACACAGCTCACACTACCACAGAATCGACAGTGGCATCACAGAATGACGGATTCACAACCCAAGTCTACTAAACACGTGGCATATTTCATGGACCACACCACACCACAGGTTCTACCACAGAACTGCAAGCGGCCTGCAGGACACAGGTCCTGTTCAATGGAAACACGACACTAGTACAAATACATGAGCATAACTGCTAACCAAACAAACACTAAATCTAATCCTAACCCTACTACTAAACAGCACACAATAGTAAGTATCCAACAAAATATAGTCGTGTGTCCTATGTATTCAGAGATATTCATACGATGCAGTGTTATGGCATCGTTTTACTACCTTCAGTTTTCACTGAACTATTCTCGCAGGACACCACGTTCGACATCGATTCACACAGCAGAGAAGGACCTACAAGCTATGAACACCGGGCTGAAATCCGCCTGGTGGTGAGCTTAGGACCACAAAACAACACAGGGCCAACAAAACCACACCAACAACAACTACTAGCAGTAGTAACAAGCCAACCTGTCAATAACGGACTTGTCATACAGCTCGCCTTCAGGCCAGCTGAGCAGTGCAAATTCATCGCGGGTGACAGTTGCCAGCAAGCTGTCAGAAAGCACGTCAACAGCATATGACACGATGGCAGATGTGATAGTGTCAGCAGCGACACGTGACACTGTGCTGACGGCATTCTGCTGAGCCTGTTGTGAGACATGTGTGCATCAAACTTTCACAAGTCATTAATTCGTTATTTCAGCATTGCTTATTACATACAGAAGGAGTATTGGTAGAGATTATTTCTTCTAAATTTAATCATGGTGCCAATGTCTGAAAAAAGTCAGCAAAGTTCTACAATCCAATGCATTTATAATATTACTTTGATAACACCTTTGGACTGGAAGCACAACCATGGCAGCCCAATAACCACTTTTCTCACGGCTGATAGCTGAAGAGGACCTGAAACTGCTAATTAATGGCTTATACAAAGCACTTAGGCACAATCACAGAAAGAGCAAAGTGGCAAGATACTATCAAAGTTGGGAGATACTATCAACAAGGCTATGCTCCTTGGAGTTTACCAACGAAGATGACAATGATGTATATTCGCAATTGCTGAAATGCGCTTGAATATGATTACTAAACAGGTTCTATACACCAAAGTGCAGCAAATGGATAGACACAGAGAGCAGTAAATGGACATACCGTGGACAACGAAGATGACTTTGTGAGCTCGCTGATGATGGCGTTGGCATGTTTGGTGATGAGTGACGCAGCATCAACGTGCAGCATTGCAACCGAGTCGATCCAAACGTCACTGTTTTCCACAACTAGCAAAAACGCAGAAAACTTGCAATTAAAACGTCAACACTTGCTTAGGTACAGCAAAGAAACACACATACAGCAGTTAAATGTCAAACAATACAGTTAAACAAATATACGGTTTTGAAGGAAAGTACCTTTGAAAAATACTTATACTGATGCACATACGCATAGTATGTCGTACGAGCACACCCACACAAAACCAAGCATCACTACTTGTAGACATCAAAGTAACATGTAATTCAACAACTGGATCAACATTATCTATGTGCTCTAACAGCAAAACTCTAAGGCAAAAAACAGAAAGAAAAACGGGAGCAGGTTTGTCTTCAGAACAAGATGCTGAGATTTAGCATATTAGACTAGAGGCACTGCACGATAACATGCTATATAAACTGACAGTGACATTGACATTTTAGGACATATCACTGCACCCTGTAGTGAAATAATTTCAGGGGTCACTTTTTCCTCGCACCCTGTGGGAATAATGAAGAAACGCACCAACGATAGGGTGGTGCGCATCAAAGAGTGTTTCCAAAGAAATCTTTTCCGCATCTGAAGCGTCGACATTTGGAACGGACGTGATGGTAGCAAAGGCATCAGCAAACATTCGACTTGTACGTCGGTCAGAATCTTCAGCCGACACTGCGCTGTCCTATCATCGGCCACACAAGCACAATTCAGACAATGATTAAAACGAGATCTATTGTTTACAGTCGGGAACTAATGCCTGCTGAAATTAAGGAGTGAATAGCTACACCAAACACAGTTCAGGTCATTTTGGAAGCGGACTGCAATCAACAGTGCAGGAAAAAATACACAACCTGATACAACCCAAAAACGATACAGCCCAAAAATAATACGGTATATACAAAATGCAGATAGTAATCCTGGATCCATCGCCTCTTAAAACACTCAGCCAAGAAACGAGGTGGGCTACTCTACAGTTCCCAGGAAGACATTAGGGTAAATTAAAATGGGATAACCTTTCCTAAATGCAGGAAAAATTTATGGACGAGATATCCTTCCGCCAGTAACTTAGAAGTTTCAGTCGTATTCGAACCCGAATTTTTCCTAAGTACATTCATCGAGATAAATTTTTAACCTTTAAAATCTTGGACTGTTGAATTTTGAAACTCACATTATCCCATATTGCTTAAGCCATTACGATTAGGGCTACATTTAGTCATCTAGAATCGCTTTCTTTTGGAACTGTAGACATATACAGTTTAGTTTTGTGCATATTGTATAACTTATATGTAAACTAATCCAGCCTATGGCTGCTATATAAAATAAACCAAACTTCATTTACCTCACATCGTTGGTCTAAAAACTGTTCAAAATAAGAAATTTATGGAGACAAGAAAACTTTAGCGAGTTACAGGACATCATAGTAGCTTATAGCTACACAGCATCGAAAATATGTCATTTGGAGCGAGCACAATTTACACACATTAACTAAGAATTATTGAAACTCAGCTGCATAACGTACATAATGCACATTTTGTAGGCAAAAATTTAACTGTCGACAACGTTTACTGCATGGTTACAGACCACTGATCATACACAATAAAAATTTCCTTCTGATTTCTATAATCGTGACTGTTACAAACATCCAAAAACCAAAAGAAACCTTCAAAGTGGCAAGAAGATGTCGAAACTCGTGAACAAATGCAAGCGACATCTGTGAGCCACCAAGTGAACGAATCATCTTCGAGACACGACGCCGAGTTGCTGAACGCAAAGAATGCGACTTGTGAGTGAGGCAGTGCAACAGTATCTTGTAGTGCATCCTACAACAAACACAACAGCAGCATCTCCTTACAGCAAAGTACAACAAATGCTGTTGTGCTGTGAATACTGACGGCATTCATAACAGCAGCAATGGATGCTTTCTGTTCGACCACTGTGCCGGTAGGAATGCAACTTCACTGGTCTACTGGCTCCCGACCTCTATGGGTCGGCATGCAGGGATGGCTGACATTGGGGACGGGAAGCACAGTGTGGCAGGCGAACTGAAAAAAACTGGACAAAGACTACTCACTGCACACCTCGGCATTACATTGATCATGCACACACTTCTGTATCACTCTGGAAAAATGTTGACATTGTCTATGCAAGATGCTGCCATCTAGTGCTTTTTTTGGCGGAAAATGGTTCGCAATGCCGTCCATGATGCGCTTTTAAATACTTTAACAAATAAATGGAATGTTGTTCCCGTGCATTCCGGCAGCTTTTTGACAATGGGAAAGGCGTTCCTACGCGTTCCCCCTCGTCCTCTTCTAGTGCTGCGAGATCGAACTGGTGGTCTCATCCACATGTCATCTGGAGATCCACCACCACCATGCTGACGCAGAGAGAAACAACTGTTTGAAGAGCTTTATGAGCTGCATGGGTACGGGTAAACGTCTAACATGACTGAATAGTGCATGTTGCCACTGTGTAATATTATTGAGAATACCAGGAAGAGTGGTGCAAAAATATGACTATAGCATTAATTATGAGACCATACTAATTAACTTTGAGAATACGTTGTTGACATTATCAGCTCGCAGTGGCAAAGAATGTCAGTCACCCCCAACAACCCACCACATCTGAGGTAGCAAACAATGACAAAAACCTCACCCAGACTGTTTGTCGTTAAGTTGTGAAGCATGACACGTCAACAGACGTTCCGACAGTGACTGCAATGTCGTAAGAGCTACACACACACACACACACACACACACTGCATGATTTAATACAATGGACATCACCTCACTTAAGTGACAAACTAATGACTTAACTAAAACAGGTTCAAATCAAAAGCCGTGAAATTTATCAACAATATTCAAACTTACTTACAGAGACAAAAACATAAAAAATAAAACTGCAAAAAAAGCAGATCTTTTTGCACTCAAAACCCAGTTCAAACACCATTCAGCAACTAGGACTTTAGAGCACTGTAACTGTGTATATATAGTGAGTGCATATCACAGAAGATAAAGTAAAGATTTGATTGACAAAGTCCTTGCAAAGAAGCTCATCCCATTTACAACCTTTGAGCCAACAAGAGTTAGACTCAATAAGCTAGCATTTTAAAACTGTGAGTGTACTACATGTACGACTGGTATAATAAATGTAAATAATACATAAAACCAATGTTGGCTGGCTCAAATTGACAGCAAGAGCCTCTCCAGCTCTCAGTAAATTACTTACTTACTCACCTACCTTAGCCTAGTAGTCATAGCTCACAGGCAAAAAACATCATCATCACGATGTATCTATGCACTCACCATCGTTTGACGCCTGAGAAAGAAACTTGTCATTGGAAAAAATCTGCTTATCAATGTCAGTCACCAGACTCCAGAATGACGACAGTTTGCTGTCTGTAACGACAAAACAGCTCATATTGACAGCCTAGCAACAATTACAATAACAACAACAATCTATTTGTTAGTGTCTAATATGAGACACAATATCTCAAATTAACAAAACACTAACTTCAATTAAAGTAAGAAAACAGTAATGATCACTTCTGCCAGTTGGAAGCTGCTTCTGGCCAAAAAAAAAATTTCTATCATTTGCCATCAACGAGGCACAGAAGTGTCTACAGTTGCAAAAAAACAACGTTAACACAACAAAGGATGAAATGATCACACTGTGGCTCAATGCACACATGAGTGCACCTTGTATCTGTCAGCAGCTTTCTCATTTCAGACAATTCTAAAATGCAGTCTCACACAATCTAAGACTATACCACTGTAAATTGTTGGCTTCTGCAATACGAAAACAAGTGCCAGCTTAAAGCCTGCAAATGTGACACACAACCAATCGGCATTTGCTCTATTTTTCTTGTTTCACGCGAACTAATTGTTGGTCTGGGCAGACTGAGATGCTAGGGACACGTTTCAACAGTGAACGGCATTTAAGACAATTCCAACTGCAAAATACCATACACACTCATGCTATATCAGCTTTCATGCAGGTGTGGCTTGCATCATTAGAGTGTTACCTCTATCATCAAGCAGTAAAATTTGGTACAACTGTAAGCTTGAGAGGTAAACAGGCACACCATGTGACACATCGGCCCGATGCCCAAGGTTCTGAAACTTCGGGATGGTATCTGGCTGATGGGTAGCAGATCAATGCCGCCAACCTTCAAGTTGCTAACTAGGAAAGGACTTTACCATCACTTATTTAAATGACGGCCCCATTCCAAGTTTTCTTCACAGCTCAAATCAGAACTCAGTTTCACAACACAATCCATCTAATCAGTGTCATCTCGGCAAGATGTAGGTGGCAAACCAGACAGACCGTTGATGTCGTGGTCGGCGACGAGCAGTTTAGCAACGAGGTTGGCAAGTGAAGCCGCCTCAGTCATCTGCTGCAGCTGAGTTGGCTGCGACACTGCTTTCTCCAGCGACTGGATCAGCAATGGCACGAGTCGCATGCCTTCCGTCAATGTGTCTCCTGCACACATTCACAACAGCTGCCTGCAAAGTTGTCACGGGTAGCAGATTGTACAGACTCTAGCTTTTATAGTTGCACAGTACCAGAATCGTTGATAAAAAAGTAGGTCAGCTGCCTGTAATCGAACCACCGCTTACCTTCATAGTGGCAGAGCATTCAAGTTAAAGACGACTGTCATACTCGCATTTGGAAGCTCAAGTTCTTACATTGCAGTAGCATGGCTCTACCATATGAGATTTCTGAAAGCAGCAGTTCAGAGGTCACACACAAGAATGTCTAATGCTGCGACATGATTGTTGACATGGAACAGTCAACAGCCAACTTTATAGCAGCCACAAACCGAAATATCCGTGTTAAAATGGCTTAGTTGCTTCAGGCTACTGAAATAATGGCACATCAGAGATACAGCATACATTCAACTTTTTTATAGCAGTCTGTAAAGATATTTGTGTAAGCTCCGCTACAATGAAGTAACAGACAGAGGGCTGAAACAGAAAAGGTTTTCAGATTGTCCCGAAAGAATCTGAAAGATGACGCTGAGATGGCAGCAAAGTCACGGCAGCAACTACACCAAAACGTACAAGATTTATCATCTCATCAACAAGCTTTTCGCTGCTATCAACAACTCAGTTCATGCCACTATAGCAACAGATCGCTTGACTCCCCGACACACATGGATCAGTGAGAGAGGGAGGCCAGTATCGTGGAGGCATAGCAGTGGTTGGCGAACTAAAACAAAATGGACAAAGGCTGCTTACCACAACGCCGGCACGTGTATAGACCTCGGCCTTGTGCCAATACAAACACTGTGGAGCATTGGGCCTAATAAAGGCCTCAGCTCGTTGGTGGCCAAATGATCGGTCACCCCTGATAGCCAACAACAACTACAGACCATTGAAAGCGGCTGTCATGCAGTTGACGTAAGCGGCGCGCACGGCTGACGTCGATTTCGTTGACGACAACTGCGTCTGGAAGACACTGACGAGTGGCGATGGAAGTGATGTAGTGAACTTGGCGCTCCACTGGGTCAGAGCATTGATCTCGTGAACCAATATTGACTCGTGTGCTCCAGCTTCACGCACAAAAAACACAATCGATAATAAACAACATTGTGTACCAAGACTGTTTTTTGTTACATTAAATACATTTAACATTACAATTTATGTTGTAAATAAACTCCATGCGACTTCGTTCATTCAATGGTAGAGGGTCCCATAAAGCCAACGGAATAGTGGACTGTGCTCCATATAGTGGGGGGCCGTGCATATGTATTTTTATGTTTTCATTTCAACTTTATGCAAAAGTTTCGTTTTCAGTACCAATTGGAGGGTAAGGGCCTAGAAAACAAT
>Ga0056115_1001977_pt1 | contig 10232 bp, 5 predicted proteins | sample WorMetOlspDAHAB1_FD_77007 | JGI IMG/M metagenome (GOLD analysis project Ga0056115, IMG submission 77007) | Marine gutless worms symbiont microbial communities from Max Planck institute for Marine Microbiology, Germany - Olavius sp. DAHAB.1 ... | reverse complement strand
GACTGACTATACTATAGGTCTAGCGGCTGATAATGAACTTTTCTTTTTGCACTTCCTTTGAGTCGTCGTCCGTGAAACTCGGTTATGATGTAGGCCTACATAAACTTCAGTGACATGAACTAGTATGTTACAGACGCTGTTTCTTACAAATTATGCTTTATAAACATTTATCTACCGCGGAATAGCCACGATTAATAGTCATTACGATCGATAGTGGCACATAGGCCCTAATTTACGAATTAGCTTTAATACCAGCTATTTTTGGATTGGATTGGATTGGGTCAGGCAACTTTATGGATTGGATTGGATTGGGTTAGGAAAAATGGACTTTTGTCCAACTCTGGACTCTTTTGTTGTCAGGTGTCGCAATGTTAGGTCTCGCGATTTTAGCGCTCTTATTGAATGCAGCGACTTTGTCTTGCGTTCGACTATTATTTGGAAGACTGTCCCATGAGCTCGGATGAGCAACATTAGTTGATATCAGAGTTGTCCGTGGGTTGGGTTGATCCGCAGGTTGGATTGGGTTGCGTTGGGTCGGTAATGGGTCCGACATTTTTGTTTTGAGTGGGTTCGGTTAGGTCGTGGGTATGGCAAATCGGCAAAAAATGCCAGTGGTGTATATATCTCTGGTAGTGGATTGGGTTGGGTCGGGTCAGTTATTAATGGCTGGGTCGATGACAATAAAGCCACGGACAACTCTGGTTGATATTCGATTGTGAATGTGAACGCTGTTTGTTGGTGTTTGCAGTGATTCGACATCCGAATGATCTCAACCTCGCTCTTATCATCGGTCTTGCTGCACTCGGACTTCTGCTGCTCCTGATCGTCCTTGCTTCGCTCATCGCCGTCATCGCAACGCGTTGTCGTCGCCGACCCAAGGGGACCGACGCGGGAGAAATGAACGCCGCGTGGTCCAATTCCACCGTCTCCGTCAACCTGTCTCCCAGCGAGTCGTCGTGCAGCCGCACGAGTGACCGGTCTGCCGACAGCGACGGCGAAGTCCCAGCTCAGTCTGCCGACGACGACGTCGATGCACCCGCTCCGCCGCTGCCGCCGTCGCCGCCACCGCTACCGCCGGTTCTACCCCACCCTGGACCGGATGCTCTGACGACCCCACATGACCAGGTGGTGCTCCGCCCGCAGAAAGAGGGCAGCGGCGCTGGCACGGACCGGTCGTGGACCCAGTCTCTGCCGGCCGTCGCCGGAGTTCTTACCCACGATCCGCGCAAAGCGCCTCCCATCGTTGCCAAGAAGAAGGCGGCCAAGCTGTCCGCCGTGGGCCGCCCCCACACGTTCTCCGCGCCGGCCGACACCGACCCCGCCGGCGTCAGCGTCACGTCGACGTCGGCCGACCCGCTTCCAGGGCTCGGTCCCGAGCGCCCGGCCGACCGTGGACCGACCGGTCGCTATGTGCACGTCAAGCCGAAGCTGCACCGAGAGCCACGTGGGTGGGCGCCCGCCTCGCACGCGGTCCCGGCACCAGTGAAGCGCACCTGGGGCCGAGCTAAGGCCAAGCTGGCGGCCGAAAGCGGGAAGGAAGCTGACCCGTCGGTCATCTTGTCCAACACGTCGCTAGCCGACGACGACGACAACATCGGCTCAGTACTGACTCTCGCTTAGACATGTCTGAAGGTGTTTTCTAGTTTGCGTAGTTTTTCTGTTCTCCGGGCTCGTAAATTTTTTACAAATCTGTGTTTGGCATATTTTTGACGGGGGGACAACGTTATGTGGACCCTGAGCCTCCAAAGATGACCAGAGTTCAGGAGTGTGCGCCGGAGCCTGACTGAAGAACGCCATCCCCCCCAAAAAAAACTAAAAACTTGTCACTTCCTAAGTCATAAACCCACGAAATAATCGCGATAAAAAATAAGCATGCCAGTTTATATCAACGACCTGATCACCCGTGCCTATTTTGTTGAAGGTTAAGGGTTTGTTTTCGCGTGGTGACGGGTCAAACTTTCGGATTTTCCAATGACTTGCGTCGCGATCCTTACACGCAGGACCGCACGAGTATCTGACGATTTAAAGTCTGTCTGAGAATGAATGGTCACCTGGAAAGAGGGTCGCAATTCGTAATAGGCCACATTAACTTATTGAATGTCTGACAATGATAAGCTACATAAGCAATCCGCCGTTCAGTGTAAGCTAAATGTTTGTTAAGGCCAATCGTGCGCGCCAGAACAGTCGCGTTGCGTGTATGTGCCTAAAGTGCTCTTGACAGATACGTTTTCGTTTTCGTAACAGATACGTATTTGTAATCGCTGAAGTTTCCACGGGTAGACTTTATGGAATCATGTGTGTTCAAGGGGTGAGTGAGTAGAGTCTAACGCCCCACCCGACACAATCTAGGTCATTTCAAGATGACACAGTAGAATTTGAGGTGTTGTGAACGCAGTAGCCGAATGTTGAATTTACATTAGTACACATTATTACTTAACACTAAACCAACTTCTTAGAGTAGCCTATTTATCGCGATATGATTAGCTCTATGGAGCAGCACGCTTATGCATTTATCCGACTCTCAATTGTTCTGTTTGATAGCGGAATTGCGCAATACTAACTGGCGGCTGGAACTTTTACGAAATTGCGCGAACGATATTTCGAAAACGAAATTCGGGAAGCGCGAAACAATAAAAGCACCTCGACGCCTGATGCGCGTGAAAATAAATCTTGTCAGATGGTTTATCACACGCTACCTCAAGGGATTGTTGGTGACTGCATTCTGGGAGTGGGGAGGGGGGCTGCTGTCCCTATGGCGTGTTAAGCCCAAGTTCCACTTGTTGCGTCATGTCACGACACGCTACCTAGCCCATACATTTTGGTACAGGAAGAAGACGTACGTGCTGTGTCGTGCATCCTATACAGAAGCGCGACACAGCACGTCGCCACTAGCGCGACAAGCTGGTCACCACGGGCGCGACAGGCACGATACGCAACTTTAGTTTTTTTTGTGTAATGTGTATAAAGTTGTGATCGCCGTAATTCGTTTCAATAAACGAATTAATTTCATTTGTGAGCTGAAATAATAAATAATAATAATAAAACATGATATCGTTTTACACGCGAGCACTACTGCTTCTTCGTCGTCCGCCATGTTGGAACAAACCACTGCGCAACACGCACGACACGTCACGTGACGTCACGACTCGCACGACACGTTGTGCTTGTCGTGTCGTGACGTGTCGTGACGTGACGTGACGCAACAAGTGGAATTTGAGCTTGTTGCAGTTATCTGAAGACTCGTCTTTTCAACCGTTCCTTTCCCGACTTTCTGTAGTGCCCACGAAGTGACGTCTTTTCGTTATTATTATAATATTAATCGTATTAAAAGTACATTATAAACAAAGTACACATTGCAGAGAAAATAGTGCAGTGCGTACAAGCTATAGGGCACCTGTGCAAAGCATTGAAATTATTTCATTAATTTCAGATAGTTGAAGAAAACTGTCGGGGAAATAAAGCTCCACTTCCCGAACACATCGAGCTTCAAATAAAGACCGAGCAACCAATTAATTTATCACAGATTGTTTGAAAATTTGAATTAGATACGTCAATTTCTCCAGTCACTCCAGACACTAACCGCTTTTGTTGTTACTTAATATTTACTTTCGTGCATACCTTGTCTTCGCAGCGCTGTGCTCTTTGAGCATTTGTAGACACGTGTTATGTTTTTGCTGCCTGTGAAATACCTGTAACTGTAACGTGTAAGTTATTGTTTTCTACATGTAGTGATGATAGATTAATAATATCCATCGTGAAATCAAGTGTTATAGAGAAATGTTTAGTCCATTGGAGAGAAGGCTTATGTGTAGCGTTGAATGACGTACAGTTTGGTTGCCGCGAAGCTATTTATTGCGCGCCCAAAAGCAGACGCCGAGCTGTTTAGTTTCGTTGTGTTGGCCGACTTATATTTACTTCAGGTTCGCGTTCTTTATACATTATCTGTGATGTCTTGGCTTCTAAGTCGAATGTCATTCTTCGATTGCAGCTGAACAATATTAATATTTGTGCATTTTGCTACAATTTATGGACTAGCATGCCCACAACATGGCTATGTGTGTACCTCGTTGACGTCATTGCACCCCGTGTTGCGAGCGTCTTTAATGTTGTTCACAGACCATGGTGCCTGTTCTCAAGTATTTAGATACTTCAGTTTTACTGGAACACTGAGTTGGCGCTGAGTTAGTGCTGCTTTTTCGCTGACATTTCAAAGACGCTGCTGATTGGCAATGGTGTTGTCAACAGATCTTGCCGAGATTAAGGGCCCGTTGCACGAACGTCACTGATATAACGCCTAAGATCATTTCGCGTCACGCATTACGTCATCTTGAACGTCATTTTGTTTGCGTTTTACGAATTGAATGGCGATAAGTCGACATATTTCCTCATTATATGAAGTATTCACGCATTACTGTTATGTAAAAATTAGCTTCGACAGCCACACTGCTGAAGTCAGGTGTCACTCAAAATTTAAGCGACGTTTATTAAATCGTCCCGAATACTGTTATACAGATAAGGAACACTGTTACTGCTGTAATTTTGCAAATTGACATTCAGTATCCTCTTGTCTCCTTGGCGTGATGATGGACTATGCTCAGAGCGTATAAGAAATCTTGGTGTGGGCGGGGCAATTTTAAGACGTTAGGAGGGGGGAATTTCCAAAGCTGAAATCAGGCGTGACTGTTAGCAGTGGATGAAGAATTGAGCGTCACCGGAGGCAAAATATTGTGCCAGTTACATGCGTCGGCGTAGAACCCCAGTACCATGTGGTAAGAAAGTACTGATGTCAGTGCATTATTGCTGTTTAAGTTCACGTAGCACATGACGTAAATAGCATGGGAGATACTTACTGTTCCCAGGGGGGGGGGGTTGGCGCCTCAGTATACCAAGACCTGTAAAAGTCGACGACAGCACCGGTTAAACTTACATGGGTCAAATCGTCTGTTTCAAGCAGTGTTGTTTTATATTCGTTTACGTGACGTAAAGTCCATCCATGTTCGTGCATTGTAGTTTGCCGACGTTTATTGTCCGTGCGCTGCTGCCTCAACTTACTGTTCAATAGTTTCCAGCCAGTATTTTGCCTTCTTATTGTGCAACCGTTGAAACTCAGGCGATACAAGAGTTATTTTTGTTGTGCGTAGGCCTTGTTTTGTTCTAGCAGTAACCACTGGTGGAGGTTTATTTTAATTTGGTGTTCGTATAGTAATTTGATTGTCTAAGTGAGCGAATATAATATATTCTTAGCTCCGATTGTGAAGCGCGTAGCCGTTTTGTTGTGTCTGTTTTTCATCGAGTTTTTGTTTCTACAGAGCGGTCCAGCAGCAAGAACTTAATTCTATTTTAGCAGATAACCTAACCGCCAATAACCACCATTTTGTCATCACAACTGAAAGCAAAGTATGAAATACATGAACTGCAGTGACGTAATTGTCATGAAACCCCGCCATGCTGGAGGTATAGTCCTTGCGATTAAATCCTGGGTTAAATGCGGAAATATGACAGTTCTCACGCCAAGACCTCGCTGTAGATCACACAGTGAGCGAGTACAGTTTAACGCCCCACCCGACACAATATAGGTCATCTCGGAGGCGGAGGAAGTCCACATACAACAATTTTGAAAGTATGCGTAATTTTACGACGTTACACTGTACTCTAATATAAGAGCCTATACCTCCAACATAGGTGCAATTACTATAATTATGATATACATGGGGTTACGTTGTTGTCACCCCATGTATATCATAGTCATGTCTGCTGTCTCGCCTTTATTTCGTAGCCACGAATCGAAGGAAACAAAATCGAACACGACTACGATAATCACTGCTTATTGTATTTTAGAGATAGTTTTTCGTCCACCTACAGTGTGGCTACAGAATAAATTTCAGGTGTATTTATATGCAACATAGTAGCCTAATTGTAACAGTTAACTGAAAAAAATAGTGTAGAACCTACCTGCTTCGAAGTTATTACAAAAATAAAACCTGCTAAACAATACGTATATCGGACCATCATTATGTTGCTCGGTTACATGTTATTAAGTTGATTTGTGTGTAATTATATTAATCGTTTAACTTATTTTGGTATTTATACGTATGTATGCGTATATGACAGTTGTGTGTCCACTTACGTGGCGAGGTAACAATAGCATAGCTTTTCGTGTTTCGTCAGACGCAGACGTTTAGATAGGTCTCTTTCGTGCTTTTTACGTAGCTGTGTATACTCAAAAAATCATTTAAACGTGTGTATTTGTATAAAATATGAATGCTGATCGTTGACTTCTGACTTTTAGCACGTTTGACATGCAGTATATATCGACACTAATATAAACATAAATTTAAACCTCAGCCTCAGCATGCACAGATGAATACAAAGCAGCATAACTGTAAAACTATAAATTGATATCGCCAGCAGCAAAGATGTGTTCACCGAAACAAAGCCGAAGCATCACAGTAGATAACTGATGAGTAATAGCACTGTAGCACTGGTGACAGTGACATCATTCTGTCTATACGGTAGTTGTAGTTGACAGCTGGTGCGCCTATAGCCACGCTCGCGCTCGACAGCTGCAGAATCAGCCCGCCTCGTTTTCTAGCCGAGTGAAAGTAAAGTAAGTACAGGGTGGCCCAAAAAAGATAAGCAACTATCAAAAATCATCATTAAATCGTATTAAAAACCACCAGTGCGGCTACATTACTCATCAATTTTGAATATAAAATGAGCAAAAGAATTTTATAAGTTTGTATTAAATATTCTATGTGTGACCTAATTTGTGACGTGATAAGTTGCTGTGTTTGAAGCTGCGACATGGGTAAAATCAATGTATATGACAAAATTATGATTGAAACCAGAAAAAAGAGAGAACATATGGAAATCAAAGAAAATTTTTATATAAATCTCCATCTAATAGATGGTTTAGGATTTGAATTCACAGCTTGCTAAAGTCGAGCTGATGCCAGAGAGAAATCGCGCTGACATCATTCATGTATGTGATGCACATCGCTACTTTGTCGGTCAGGCATAGTTATTGACGTCAAAAAGTAGGTCACGCAGATTATATCTAATTCCGACGGATGATACTATAGTGCTTGATCATTTCTTTAATTTGACAAATAAATCTAATTTAATTGGCATACTTTAATACGATTTAACACAATTTGTGATAATTTGGCAGTGGCTTGCTCTTTAGGAGACCCTGTAAATGTCGATTTGTATAGCGCGATTCCGTGAAATCACTGAACTCAGTGCGTGAAACGGTGACACCTCTGATGCGCTGATGTCTCTGATGTCTGGCATCGAGATGCGTTTCCAAGTGCCGCATAAAGCAAGTGTCACAAGAGGCGACCGATCCGGGATAGCTTTTGTTGTTCGGATTTACTGAGTTTTGTTGCGACTGCAAAGGAAGACCGAGAAAATGGTTAGACGACATTTGGTAGCCGAGCAGCCTTCTTCTGCACGATGCAAGAAATGAGCTGTTTAAGAAGAGACACCGCTACAAATAACTTCACCGTCACTTCGTTATTTCGTCATTATTCATAGACACCTAATGGCTGAAACATGCCGAGTGTCAGGTCGTCTCATCACGTCTGCTCATAACAGGCAACCACTGTGCGTGTATGTGATCTTAATCGTGGTCATTATCAACATCATCTTGTTATTTATTTCAGGCAACGTGGCACATATAAGCAAACGAGAGACAGAGAGGACCGAACAAACAGAAGAACGGATAAGAAAACGGCAGAAAGCAAATAGGCAGGCATAATGAACGACATTCAAATATTGAACAATCTTATTAATACAATTTTCCCATTGTATAGTACAGCCAAGCACAATCTGTGGTATTACATAATAATATGTTAATTAAGTTTACAATGTTTTTAAGTAATAAGTAATAATGGCGACATTTGTTGTGTGATGTACGCCAAGTGCCTTGGAGTACATCTTACAGCCAAAGGCCGAATAGCTATTGCTCCTTCTAACCTTGACGCAATATCTACTGTATTAGCACTTGTTGACGCATACCACAAATTCAATTAACCAAGATGGCATACGATATCAGTTCCAGTTTAATCTCGCCGGCAGCTAGAACACGGTTCTTATTTATATGTAGCGCTATTTCACAGTGTCGCAAAAAATAATCATAATAGTAAAATATAAGCATTAATGGAGAATTTTTAAAGCAAATTTTACATCTTTATTAGCCAAACCTTGCTCTGTGCTACATTTAATTCAGTGATTCTTGGAAGTGTCAATATATTTTGCACTTTTTGATTAAAATTTACAAATTCCTATTTTACGAATTTGCACCAGGGAATTGATGAATACGTACAACAAAAATTGGGCCAGTATCGAATGTGTAAAATGTAAAACGATATATTGCATGTTTACAAAAATACGAATCGACAGCTGATTGAAATTTGACAGATTAAGTGTAATCGAGATGTTCGAAAAGTCGGGAAGTATATGGTTTCAAACGAGTTGCAAAAACGTTGACTATAATTCATTGCGTCAGCTTTTTTTTGGGCAGCCTGTTTTCAGATAAACGCTCCGCTATAAGTGTAAAATACATTCGACGTTAGTTTTGACAAATCATGATCGATCTCTACCGCGCATTGCATAGCTCTGTCACTTCGCTGCCAGACAAGCGCGTTTGCAAACAAATTCGGCTTGGGTGGTCTACTTTGAAGCACAGTGACTCTACTGTAGCGCGAACAACAGAACAATTACGCCTGCCTGAACCGTGACATGACCCCTTACAACTTGCAATAGGGACATCCAAATACTGTAAGCTTTCTGCTCTGTATATGATATACACAGTATCAAGCTTTCCGTACACGGTACATCTTTCACCAGCCGAAATCTGCAACTCGAATATTATAGCGCAGATATTTTAAATGTTTAAAACAAAAGCGACATTAACAGGGATGTTAACAAGTCAGTAAGTGCATGAGGCCAAGGTCTCACAGGTCTCGATATAATTTTCATATGATTCTGAGTCCCTATAGTCAGTGGGCATATATAAACACACATAAAAAGAATGTGGCCACAATTCGCTTGGACTGTTAGTGCTGTTATACGAGAGTCATATGTCATTATGAGAGAAATATGTGGACTAAATGACTTTCTGTACAATATGCCAGTGCCACCATATGGTCTGCCAGTAAGAACACTGACAGAGGTATAAACAGAGGAGTAACCTATTTCCAAACAATCAGGATGAATACTAAACAGTATATTTAGCTCATGAGGAAGTAACCAATGTTGTTGTAAAAACACATAATCACAATACTGACATAAATTCCGGACCTCATCAAAAGACGATTTCACAGACCGACAATTAAAGGATCCAATAGTTAGGTTGCATTTATCAAAGTCTGTATCATTCATTTTTGGTTTTTTGTTAAAAATATCTCTTAACGAAGACACCTTCAGGACATCTTTTAGCATCCATAAGAAGTTCAATAGTATGTTTCATATCTGCTGCATTCACACAAACTGAAACGTGATAGGAAGAATAAAGTTACTCGTATTTTGATTTTAATTGAGTACATTCTACATTGACAACTTCAATACCACCACTCATCGACTGGACACAATCAATTAATGAGTCAGCAGATGTGTCAGGTTGTAACCTCGATACAAAAATATCAACACTTCGTGTGGTTTTAACAGAAGTAACTCGCTTATTTGCAGTTGATGAACCGACAACAGGTTTCACGTTGGATTTTTTCTTCTGAGCATGTGCTGTGAAGATAGGTCCAGTGGCAGCAGCTGCTTTCAAATCAAGCGCCAGATCAGCAAATGACTTGCTTGTCGGATTCTCTGTGATGGACAGCGAAGCATCACTGCCCTCTTGCCGACCTGATGACACGTTGGAGCAAAGCAGAGTCTTCAACTGATCAACTTCGACTTTCAGCTGAGTTATGGCACGCACCTCACGTCGAAGCGAAGATATTTCCGCCAGCAGGGTTTAATACGGTTTAATAATGATACTTGATAGTGGCTTACTTTTTGGGCCATCCTGTAAGTAGAGTGACGTCGAGCTGAACATCAAGCACTGTTTTCCAAATGAACAATGAGGCCACGAGGCCACACAGCTCGAGGCCAAGGACATTGCGAGGACTTAACATCCCTGGACATTAAAACGTCTGTCATTATGATTTATTTTTTCCACAGTAGTGTTCAATAATAAAAATCGACAAACACGCTAACAACGTAAAAGCACTCAAAACTGT
>Ga0056115_1001976_pt1 | contig 10233 bp, 3 predicted proteins | sample WorMetOlspDAHAB1_FD_77007 | JGI IMG/M metagenome (GOLD analysis project Ga0056115, IMG submission 77007) | Marine gutless worms symbiont microbial communities from Max Planck institute for Marine Microbiology, Germany - Olavius sp. DAHAB.1 ... | reverse complement strand
TATATATATATGCTTATAATATACGACTGTCTTGTGATTACTGGGTATAATGCTTATTGCTTAGTAAGTTATAGGGCCTACACTATCACACTGTAATGTTTGTTTTTTCTTGTTTGCTAGTGTGTTGTATATATAATGTACTTCTACCGTTCCGCGGAGAATATAAGTTTTTCACAGTGTAAAAGCTGCACATAATCTACGTACACATGTTACACACACAAGTTATGCCCATCGAATGTGCAATACTGAAATCGTGAAACTACCCTGAAAATGATAGTGTCAACCTTATAAACAACATTTCTATTGCCTTATTCGGTTACTTAAATACTGCATGCTTCAGCTTGCATATTCATGATTAATAAAATTTTCGCTTTCCTGCTTTCTGGCATTTCCCGCCCCCAGCAACAACCGAACTGCAACCGAAAATAAAATTTCGTGTTTTTATATCGACTCTGTATTTGAATTGTATGGTATTTTGCGAAATAACTATAAGTGCAGATTCGGTTTGTTGGTTCCTATCGTCTAATTTCAATTCATGTGGCCGGTCCTATACGTATTTTCAGCTAATAAACGATTTGATTTGGGGGAAGGGGGTTCTGTGTGAGAGTGGGTGACTGTCCCGTGGTGGTTGTTCGCGGGAAGGGGCTTGTCCGGTCATCGGCTCGGCGACGGCGCGAGGCGACCGCGAGAGGGCGCTGGGTTCACAGGTGGCAGGTGTTTGAAGACGTGTCAATGGCGACGTGTATACGCTGCCATTTCCCCTCTAATGACCGCGGCGGCGCTTCGACGCCCTGTAGCAGGACGGGCACTTGCCTCGGTGTGGCCAGCCCCCCCCCCCCTCCTCCAGCGCCACGCTAATAGCGGCAGTGGCGGCCCGCACCGGCGCGTCGGCATTCTGGCGCTTTTCTAGCGGAGAAGCGCGATGCATACTCGTGTCAATTGGAGCGCGCAAGTCGTCCGTCGATTGTGACATATGGCGCGACGGCTATACACATCCATCCACGCGTCTCTGTTTGCGTTGTCAGCCGTCAAAGATCTCGGCAAGAAATATTATCATGTCAGCATCACACATGGCGACTTGGTCGTCGAAAACCGTATAGCCCAAATTCCGTAAAGTCGACTTCACAAAATTGTGTCGTGTCGTGGGCAGGAGCGGAATGGCTCTTATAACCGGCCCTGGTTAAGTATGCAGACCGGCCCCATCAGCAGTGGCGTAACTAGGAACTCTGGGACTACTGGACAGCCAAATAGAGCCCTCCCTCCTTAGCTAAGGGTGACTGCCTCTCCCTAATTTCAATCCCTCCTTCCCCCTCTTCCTTTTTGTAATTTTGCCCCTCGCTCCCTTTTCTCCTCTCCCTTTCTACCCTTTTTATGTTAGCGGGATAGGCCTAAGTCGATTGTCCTACTTCAACATTTGACTTGGCGGTCCACCTGGCCGGCGGACCAACCGGACCACCTGACAAATGCCAGGCTGCCCAGTCCGCCCCTGTCGTGGGTTCAAAGTCCAGGGACGAACTGGGCCGCCTGGTTGCCTGGCACTTGCCAGGTGGGCCGGTTGGTCCGCCGGCTGGGGGGCCGCCATGCGAAATGTCGAAGAAGGGAGTAGAACAGAGGAGGGGCCCAAAGCTAGGGAAAAAGTGCTGTTTGGATAAATTATTTGCGGGGGCCTCCGAGTTCCTAGTTACGCCACCGCTCATGGGGCCCATTTACCAAAGCCAGGGCCGGTTTGAAGAACCAGTCTGCCCCCTTGTACAAACCATTTACCTGTCGGTCAACTCGAGGAGATACTCACCCAAAACGTAGCTGAAATTGGGATCAGATAATTGCGCTCGATGTCTTTAAAAATTGCAGCCCGCGAATTGGTTTTTCTGCTAATCGGTGGATTCTTTAAGGGAGAGGAACACTGGGTGATGGCCTCTTTGGCGTGACGTGATTTGTTTACATCTACTATTAAAACAACGCGAAATTCGATCAGTTGAATCTCAGTAAAATCGTTAAAGTTGTTGCTACCAGATACCAGATTTTAAGGCAAAAATGCATAAAATTATATTTCAGCTACAGCTCCGCTGGGGAGCATAGAGATTTCCTCCAGCCTGCCAGCTGTAAATAACGGAACAAAAGGGAAAGGAGAGTGGAGGAGAGGGAGGGGAGGGGAAGGACGAGGACTGAAATTGAGGGAAGGGTGCCTCCCCTTCTAAAATCTGGCGTATTTATATACGCCACTGTTGCCAATCGCCCTGTAACTGTGTAATGTCGTATTTTTTTATAGTCCACTTGTTCGACAGTTACACAGACAGAAGACTTGTTGCGCAAAAAAGTCCGTATTGTAATTTTCAAGCTTTACTTCGAATTCTATAATCAAACACTATTATCGTAATATTGCCAAAAAGTGAGTGCATTATTATTTAACTGCTCGATTTATAACGCCATACACAGGAGAAAAGTAACGTTTATAACTAAATTGCTGTATTCTATAAATATAATTTGCTCTTCGTTATAGTTGACAGTATTCAAAGAACTAGCTAACTTAGCCAGTAGTCATGTATTCATAATCGTGGTCAAGAATGTATATATAATTTACTTACTCCTAGTTAAGTTGTTCTTCTTTTTTGTTATTATTGTACACACAAAATGTACAACCAGTGATACTAAAATGGATATGATGATTATTGTTCACTGATTACGCGGAAGCGACGCAACGCTTTAAAATTCACTGTTATAAAGTTAAACCAACCGTATATAATAATAATAATAATATATAATAATAATAATATATAATAATAATGCAAAGAAAAACAAACATTAACGAGCACGCGTGTCACTTTAAAATTGCAGGGTTCGGCAAAAGGTAGTCCCCTAAAATTTTTTGCAGATTTCTCATAAATCGCTTGGAATTTAACAGCAAACTGTTGCCAACATATTTAGTTATCCTACATGTGCACACTCAACAGTCTTACGGGCATGCAGTTAGGTTACATAGTTATCAACATTGCTGGAGATAGCCTATATGTACATTTTTTCTGCATCCTATAAATGTCAGCCTACACCTGTCCACAAACGTCTTTACGTAAAACCTCGACTGTGACTCCGAAATGTAGCCTAATAATTAATACAGCACTATTTAGTTTTATATACTTACTACAAAAAAATCAGACATATCTACGTATGCATACAAAGTGCTAAGCAGTTTGTCGGATTTCGGATGTCGGTGGGTGTTAAACTCGCAGCCGAGTGTGAAGACGTTGACAGCGTCTGGGCGTTGACAGCATTACGCCAGCATAATCGTATCCGCTGGAGCACATCAGCTGACGGCTTAGTCGCCGTAAGCCGACGGCGCGGCGTTACGCAATCGCGTTGTATCTTGGGAAGCGTGGGTGTGGCCCGATGACGTCATGAGCACGTGACCAGAGGCGACAGGATGAAACACCCCGGCGCCAAATGCAGTGGCCACACTAGGCGGCGACCAGCGTTCTACGCCAGGCTACAGGTTTTGAATTAGAACATGGAGTCTGCACTTGATGGAATATCTACAACTGCTAAAACCGGAAAAAGACGGTCTCGTGTAGCAGTAAACGGGCGATTCGCTGACAAACCAATTCGCGCGATAAGTCAGTTCGCGGACTGGACAACTCGGCGGACTGCACGATTAGTGCACTGGTCAATCTGCAATCCGCGGACTGCAAATCTTCAAAGTAGCATGATTACTTAAACCCAATTTCCGCCGCATTTTGTGTGAGTGCGTCCGCGAATTGTCCGATCCGCGAACCGCCCGGTCTGCCAGTTTACTATAACCGCCGATCGGTTTGTCGGCGAATCGTCCCGTAAAACCCTCGGTCGCAGACCTTAGTATCTTTCCGTTCCCCCAATTCTTGTCGTTTTCTTCTTACTTCCTGACTTCTCTCTATCGTAATCCGGAGAATTTTTTTAACATAATGTTACTGATGGGGCGAAATTATCAATGGTATGGACTTCGTGCCGAACTATATCTGACCTAGTTTCAGGGGGCGACAGACAAAATATTATTAGCTTCGTACACAGTTGTATCTAGTTGCACCACCGTTAAAATAACAAAGCATTGTGTGCAACTGGAGGGACAACTGTTTACACTGGTGGGGAAAATGCCCCCCTCCTCCTTTGCAAGTTTACGTCTTAAAAAGTTGCCTGTCATTGTCGCAACAAATTCGTCATTATAAATTTATTGGGAGTATTAGGGGAATTATGAGGAAGCTGATGGAGTGTGGCGGTTCGGTCACAGCCCTCTAGATCAGTGGCGTTCGGTCCGCCATCTCTGCAGGGCGAAGGCGATTCAGCGCAAGCCGCCGCCAGCGACACTTGTGCGTGGCGCTGGCATTATTGTGCGCGCGTCAGACAATTTGTTTCAAATCTGCCCCCGCCTTCAACCTCAGACTTCACGCGACAATTAACCGAACAGTTTCGAGTCGCGCCGTTCCGAGCCCCATCCAGTCCTTACGCGACGTTACCCGAGGTATCGTGTTACGTCGACAATTCGACAGTCTCTGCATGGTTTACCTGCCGGCTTCGACGTGCCAAGTTATCTCTCGCGTTCTCTTTCAGCCACTTCCGCATCCGAAATGACCTATATTGTGTCGGGTGGGGCGTTAAACTCTACTCACTCACTCTTTCGCCCACATCACGGTACAGCTTATACAGATTCTCTGCATGAAGTCGGCCGATAAGTTTTAAAATCGCCATCGTCGTCATTACGTTTCATTTCAGGCATAGTTCCACCAAAGAGCAAACGTATACAAACCTCAACACCGAAGCCACAAAAAATGAAACAAAAGTTCGGCAGCGAATGATGTAACAGTTAGTAGAACGCTACAATGAAATGTTTTACTACTTTTGTGACAATGTTGCAACGGATGCATAAATTTACCAATACGCCGTTTGCAAGCATGCATTGTTGTGCCACTCAGGGCCATATTTTCATGGTATATTGTAATAATATATGTGCATAAAATTTGTATTTTTATTATGTATTTTCTCTGCATATCTTGCATAGGTCTGTACTACATGTACGATTCCACAACAAACGAAAAGGAAGCAAATGCGCCAAAGCCTGGCAGATATCAATTCCGGATATTAACATAGGAGGACGGGTGACGTATCAGCCTATTTCAAAAAAATTATCCTACTCTCATCTGTCCGTATATTTCAAAAAGCATACCCTTTGCGCCACAAAGCTGCATATTAATAGTGTCAAACAATGAATGAAATGTTAGAAACTGGAATAAAGAGATGAAACGCAGTAGAATTATAACATTTACAATTATAATTATAAGTTGATTACTCACTGTATTTGACGTCAAGATACGGCGACCACAGTGTGCCATGCCGACGATTAACCGGAAGTGACGTCACACCGGTCAGCTGACCGACGTCCAACAGCGCTCTTCCGGTTTGCTGTGTCACGTGACCAGAAGCGAAAGCGACCGGCGAATCTCGCCACGGAGTCCATGGGACGCCGCGTGACGTCATCTCCCAGCCGGAAACGGAAATCGCTATCGGCGACGAAGTGGCCGGATGTCGGCGATGTTTCTTGACCATGAACGTCTTTGGCATGACGGCAAAGGTGAGGTCGCGTCTGCGAGTTCCGCGCGTCGAAAAAAAGTGTCCACGGTTTGTAGATGTCTGTGAACGCGCGGTGTCGATGTGAGTGTCTGTTAGCGCAGGGCAAATGCAGCTGATCTGACGGAGAAGTGTGTCGTCTCTACAAGGTCCGCGCGCACACGCAGTGGCGGCGCCCGTTCTACCTGGGTGGGCGGTTTCGGAACAAGCACGTGCTACATGCGCACACTACATGCGACCTGTCGCTATACTGCACGCCAGTTCGGACCGATTCGGGTTTTATGCAGACCCGGCGCCGGCGCCAATGGCGGTTCATTAGCGGGTTGTCGCGTGACACGTTGTAACTGCGATCGATCCTCGCCGTTTCGCGTGTTGAGGACCGATGATTTTGAGCGCGTGTCACTTCACATCAGCCCGGCACAGTCACGCACTTTCGCAGCACGCTAACTCAAATCACCGCCAAGCCGTTATTCAATCGCCAAGCGGCCCAAACCACAACTGCAGCGAATTGCCTAACAGCGTGCGAGAGTGTAACGGATTCCTGATTTTCAGCATAGTTCACCGAGGCGCAAACCCATCCCATAGTATTTAACCACTTCATGACAGCTTTGCCATACGTCTGTTTCTGTGTAACATGTCGTGGAAGCTTCTGGTGACATGCAATTACTTATTAACTAATTACCACAGCAGAGAAATTCAGACACTTAATGTTGTGTTATAACTAGAAATACACGATGAAATATTTCACTTTGAAATATTTAAAAATTTCGTGGAATTTTGTTCCCTAATATTTCAAGACACCCTTATTCAAAAATATTTTCTTAAACTTTTAATCGTCATTCTAAAGCGACTTAAAACTTAAAAACGTAATTAAAGTATATGAAGTTAGTATAGGAGATGCGTAATGCAATTCGTGCATAACAACAGATACTTATTTTTAACTGGTTTACTTACTGACTTGCAATACTTACCTCACTGATACTTCAAAAAAACTTCGTGAAATACGTGAACATTTCATGGAATATTATAAGTCGAAAGTTTCATGAAAATTTTACAACACTTTTAGAGCCTATACCGGACCCTTTCGTGATGAACTGACCGTACATTTTGGGAACTTTTATCCCGAATCCATTCGTTCTTTTTTTTCACACGAAAATAAACGGGCCCACGCGTTGATTATAATGACTTTAATAATTTTTTTGGTTTCCATTCTGTTTTTTAATACTATAATCATTTATTGCGTTGTTTCTTCATTATATTTTATTTTACATATGCATAAACACTTTTTAGTGCGTTTGTAATACATACTTCGTTGTCAATTGTTTGAGTCTTGTTACCTTGTCATCAAGCTCTACAGCCAATTTTATCGCTGATTGATATGTTTGATTTGTGAGCAGTAAATTACTTACTTACTTACTTACTTATTTACTTAACTTGTATTTTTTGCTACTATTGTAAGACGTAGGCCTGACAGCAAAATAAAGGTTACACAATGACGCAGCACCGACAATCAAAAACCAGGAGTCTGATGTGGAAGTCCATTTTTTGTATAGCCTAACCCAAAACCTAAACGTAAGGCTTGTGTGATGTATAGCCCTACTTTTCATGTCGTGTCATCACTGCATCGTGAACAACTTGATACGTAACAGCTATTGAGTTGTTACCTGTATACAATATTGTATCTTTGTCCCGCGTTGTATATAGATTATTTATCCAAAATTAGCCCACTGTAAAAGTCCTTGGATTTGGTAAGACGGTTTAAGAATAGCAACAGTAGGCCAGCGTTCAATGTTCTGCTTAGTGAACCGTGCATCATGTGTTTCTGTCGGGAGAAACCTGCTGTTAACTGTGTACGACAGAAATGTTGTACGCACATTAAGGTATACAGGGTGGTCCCAAAAAATTAGCCACGATAAAATTGGGCTATCCAATAAATCGTACTGATGTCTGCCAATGATATTGGATTTTTTTCAGTCAAAGAATCACTATCAAATTATCAATTGGTATTAAACATTCTATGCGCGACCTACTTTTGTGGCGTTGGTTACTGTGTGTAAGTCGCGAAGCTGCGATATGTGTAAATGATGTCAAATCTGCATTAGCAGTATGTATGAATTTCACTCCTATAGAATGAAATTTATGTCAAAAAATTATTCAAATCCCGTTTTTTCTTTATTTAGGTTTTCATTTAGCATTAACCTGTTTTACCTATATCACAGCTTCAGGCACAGTATAACCGATGACGTCACATATTACATCATGGATAAAATATTTAACGCCAACTTTTAGTATTCCTGTTCTCGTTTACCTTCAAATTTATCGAAAAATATAGCATCGCTGGCGGTTTTAAACGTTGATGATAACCAAGACACTATCGTTTGACCCACGTGTTACTATTCCTATTCATCATAACTGTCTGGACACCTGTGGTTTTTGCAATAATTAACATCATTTATGCCACGTAAAATGTTTATGATGATGATTATGATGACATGGTAACAGCTAAATTAAACTAGAACTTGGAGTGTTTTCTGGTCGAGAAAAATTTCTGTAGCATTATCTGCATGCAGACTGCAGTAGTCATATAAGAGACCTTACGGATTAGGCAAAAGGCAGCATAAATTAAGGGATATCGAGAGAAGGAAATGATATTTTAGCACTTTCCCACGCATAGGCTATACACCAGCAGTAAAGATCTTTATGACGTCATATGCGTATAAAATAGCATGTTAAAATATACGCAATCTGTTAATGCTCTTTAAAAAGAACCGATGACTTTTACAACGTGGCGGGTTGACTAGCAGCAATCTGCTGATAATGTCGTCTTTAACAAAATCGCTAATTATTTCGATGTCTCGTTCAGCCAGTGGACGGGGTAGTGGCAACGATTCATTTCGCGCGATTTTTCAGTCGTCGACACGTCGTGAGTACAGCTATCGCCCTACTATTAATATTGCACTCTGAAGTCTATTCGACTTTGAGTTGTATAAGTTACATAGTTAGGCTTTTAACGTGTTTTTAACACAACGACGATGCCTGTAATAACTGTCAGTAGCCTATCTGTTAGTGCGGTTTCAACTTAAAAAATATAAATAAATAAAGTCGAAGGTCTAGTCAAAATCACGCCTTATATAAATTACATAGTTAGGCCTATTAATGTGTTAAGTTGAAAAGAATTTTTATAATTGGTGAGTATATGTAGGCCTATAATGAACTGAATATCACATTAGGCCCTACAACTGCGCGGCGTGCACGATTTGTGGAACACTTTATTGTCATAACTGAATATTTTCCGAGATCCGTTTTAGTCAGGGTCACCGGGAATTCCCGTTCAAAAACTGGAAAATTTCCCCGCTTAGTACCAAAATTCCCGAAAATTCCCGTTCCTAAAATACTCCAAAACAAGCCACAAACGAACTTTCAGAAGTGTCAATTCCTCTATAGTTTTGCAGGTTTTCGCGGACTGTATTCTGTAGGACTTCAAACGGCAATTTTTTTAAAATAATCGAACAAATCATAAACCATCAAAAACGGTCTAGTTTTATTACTAAGTTACTAACATGTTAGGCATCATAAGAGATGAACTTCTGTTCGCCGCACGGTAGGCTAATAATATAGGCCCATACTCCACTGCATGGAATAAATACTGAACTAAAAAAATCATTTTGTAGCCTGAAAACGCCAATCACTGTTTCCACGCGGTATAGAAGGCCTTGCATTGATTGATCAGACAATGTCACTCTGCTGGAGCAGACAAGTTTAGACTTTAGTGTGCGTGACCTACTGTGTGACGTCACTAATAGGCCTAGGCCTATGTCTGACCCACAAAGTAGTAATATGCGACATAATATGATAAATGATGTCAGCGCTCCCTCTGGCGTCAGCTTCAACGATTTAATGGTGATTCTTGGCAGTGTCTTAAATTATACCTTAAAAAATTAAAAAAAGTTGAAAGTCGAAAATTCCAGTTAATTCCCGCGGGAATTTGAACACAGTTGGATTCCCGGGAATTCCGAGGAATTCCCGTACAGGAATTTCCGGTTGCCCTGGTTTTAATGTCAATCGAACGTGTATAGCAAGTTTGCAACTTACGTGTAAAAGGTCGACTATTTATAGACCTAGGCCTATTCGTTGACCGTTAGTGATTTAACAATGAACACGAAATGATATTTATGCAATTTTACAATGGAACCTTAATAGTTAAGTTGACAATTAATCGGTCTGTACTCTGTAGTAGTCAGTTACAACTGAACGTATAGTTAATTTTTGTATTTTTAAAAATCGAATTCAGGTAACAGATGAAAACTTCTCACTTTTTGTGTTGGACTTCCATGGTGTCTCAGTTACTTATTTAGCGCAAGAAAATGAGGAAGCAGAGAAAGGGGCGTGGCACTGGCGTAGACCTTTTGTTGACAACAAGAGTGCTGCATTTACTACCGGCTTAGATATTAACGTTACTTTTATTGTTTTTTTTTGCGTTTTTTTGTCGCCAGTAGTTATGACCCACTCGAGTGGTATCGTCGGTAAGTTTTAGTATAATATTTTTAACTTTACTACACTTTAATTGATGCCTTTTGACAGTGGCGGATCCAGGATTTCACGGTGGGGGGGTATGGTCCCTCCCTTCCCCTCTCCTCCCCTTCC
>Ga0056115_1001975_pt1 | contig 10235 bp, 9 predicted proteins | sample WorMetOlspDAHAB1_FD_77007 | JGI IMG/M metagenome (GOLD analysis project Ga0056115, IMG submission 77007) | Marine gutless worms symbiont microbial communities from Max Planck institute for Marine Microbiology, Germany - Olavius sp. DAHAB.1 ... | reverse complement strand
TTATTAGTTTTCAGGGGCACTGGGACCGCCGTTTCGTGGGAGGTATACAGACTATCCGTGGAGGGGGGGGCGTGGCCCCTGGTCCCAGAGCTGGATATACGGGCCAAGTTTTCAATTTGAACAACTTTATTCACCGAAAAACGGTAGAGGTACAATATAAACAAAGAGCAATACAACAGCAAACAGCAATACACGAAAAAAGACAAGCAATTTTCTCGGTAAAAACGTTCTTAAATCAGTGAAGGAAACACTAGGTTACAATGCAACCGACGGTTTGTACACTTAAGTCCACGGCGGCGTAAAGAATACGGTCTCAACGGGGGTCTGCATAATTGCTATTCACGTCTGTGACGTCTCCTGTAGACTGCGCACGTTTTTCCATATACACAGACTGCAGTGAAGTGAGCATAACGCCACGTCCGACGACACGTCACCGTCTTGGGGGAGAGTGACAATGACAACGGAAAGCAGTAAAAACGGTGCAATAACACTGCCTCGTACGAATTTCTCTGGATACGAAGCACACATGACAATATTTAGTTGAATGTTCACTAATACATGCCGTTTAGCAGTACAGTTGGGGTTAGGGTTAGGCTTAGGGTTAGTGTATGGCTGGTACTTATTGGTTACGCACATTATACTACTTTCCGTTGTTACGGTCACTCTTCCGCCATCTTGTGGGGACGACCGAGTGTGAACCGACAGTTAACTTTATGGTATAGGGCTATAGGCTCGGGTTTTTAGGGTTAGTTTACATGCAGATTCTACCGAAATTTTGTCGCGCCGCTTACAACATCACAATGCCAAAGCACATGCACTTGCATCTGGAACAGTCTGCCACGTCACTTCTGCACCATCTCCACACACTTTCCAAAGAAGAGGCTGAAGCCGTTTTTGTTCAGCCGCAGTTAGTTTAACCTCATAATTTGTTGTTCCCTATAACAGACCCGACTTTGTTCTCGGCCTAGCAGCCTGCGGGCTTAACGCCTTATTCGACAACTAACTAACTAACTTGCCCTACAAGATGGCGGCTGCAACTACCGAAGACAAAACGACATCGTCACCCCGTGTATACATCCAGTGCTGCGACATTATCCATTATTAAATCATTCTTATTACATCTTTTTTTCTAACACGACCCGGGGTCATTCTGTGCTTCTGCGGCAACTCAAACGTAAATCCAGATGTGTACGATCATCTACCAAGTGTCCTCATTGCGTGACTCCATCGTGCCATGTTCTGAGGTGTGCCAACCAGTTTCCAATGTCTCTGGTCGTAGGTGCTTATATTCGTTACTCAACCCGCGGTGATCTGGCTGTCCCGCGAACCAAAACGTTAACGTACGGATCTCGCAGGTTTGCAGTGTCGGCGCCAACAAGCTGGAACGCACTACCTCAATCGTCCAGACACTCGGGCAATTACAGCGCAGACTGAAAACGTCGCTGTTCCGTTTGGCCTACGGGAGTGATTTAACTGCATAGCACTCTTGTGTAGGCTGTTACAGCGGCGAATTATAAACGTACGAACTGAACTGAACTGATCTGTGACTGACCGTCCTGTAGCATGTTTTCGGCTGCACGTAGTGATCGGGTCCCGTCGTTCCGTTGCCACGAAAGCAACTCTGTATCGTCCGGGTGAACTCCCGGCGAATTTCCTCCATCGAAAAAACGCAGAGCGCAGCATTGGGCCGCACCGAATCGTCCGCGGTTGGCGGTCCCTCGTCGATGCGGCGGCGATCCGCGAACACCGCCACCACGATGTGTTCCAGATCCGACGGAGGTCTGGCGTCCGAGAGGCCGAGACCCCGGGCGAGGTGGCCGCCGGCGTGGACAAGGTAGGCGGCCGTGAGGACGCTGAAATGGCGGTCCGCAGCCCGACAGCGGATCGGAATTTCCACGTAGGAGGTCATCGAGCGGTCGTTCTGGCAGACGCGCGCGACTCTGGTCACGTGGTGGTCGCGATCGGCGACGACCGACGCCCGCTGAACGGCCAGGAAGTAGCTGAAGCCAAGCGACGCGAAACCGGAAATGAATTCGACCCGGAAGACGTCGCGGTGCTGGACTTCGACATCGAGGCGCGACGGCGTGAGGATGTCGGACGAGACGAGGTCGAGATCATGGAGGTTGCGGACGCAGAGGCTTGGAACGATGTCGCGATAGGCAGGCAGGCCGACCGTACTGCGGGTAGCGGCAACGTACAGAGCCTCGGTGCTGGCGGGGTTGGGAGGTCCCGGGGCGACGAACATCACCACAGACGACGTCCGGTCATTCGGCACGACCATCTTCCAGATGGGAAGCTCGATGAGGCTGATGTTGGCGAGATCGTGCCAGTCGCAGTGTCCCTGGAAAAGGCTGGAGCAGGCCAGGAGGCGACCGCGTCGATGGTCGACCAGAACGGCCTTGCTGACGGCGTCGGTGAGCGACTTCTGGGACTCGGCGCAATTGGAACCGAAGCACTGGCACTCGCTGGTCGGAGGCGGACACATGGTGTTGTCCAGTCTCGGTCCCGTGTCAACCGCCTGTTCCACTTCGAGGTCTGCGTTCAGCTGATAGAGGCGGTTCGTCGCTCCGATGTAAACCTGAGCAGAAACACCCGCCTCACGTTCAATGGCAGCGGAAACTATATCAAAGGCAAAGGCATATTTTAATTTTCATTTAATTTAAACTAATTTATATAACGCCATAAGGTCGTAACTTCAGAGGCGCTGGACAATGTGTGTGAACAACTTGTCCAAGGTCGCACTCGACAGTGCAGCAGCTGGAATTGAACCCGCGATCTCCAGTCGCAAATCCAACGCCCGTACCACTACGCCACCGAGCCACATATATATAGCGCCACAAGCCGCATACCGAAGCTGCATCAGCGCTTTCGTGTCACAGACAGAGCGGGGGTAACTAAAGCCTATAGGCTGCGCAGTCCAAGCCCGCGCCCAAGGACTTTTACCCGCAACCGAAACAACCATAAGCAGCCCTGGTGTACCGTTTAATGGTCTCTACCCCCGTAGTTACATGGATTACTACTCATTTACCGACCGCCGAGGGATGGAAGGCTGAGTTGCATGTTCAATAACTGACAAAAAAACCAAACTCAATCCTAACCGTAACCATAACACTAACACTAAACAGCACTCTGTGGTTATCATCCAACAAAATAAATGCAGTGATCATCCTACGCAACCAGACACATTGGCACACGAGGCAATGCATCATTTTCACTACTTTCGTTGCCATTGTCCTGTTTCCAAATTACCAGTTTCATCGTCATAACAGAACTAAGTAGGTAAGTAAGTAAGAAAATTGATCAAGCTTTCCGACAATGGCAAAAGTCACTTTGGTAGGCACTTTATAAAGCCATGAAAAAGTGGTTGAAACGCGGAGTTTTCAAACGACTACAGAAAACTCGAGGGGATGGCGCAGTGAGTGAGTGAGTTTAACGCCCCATCCTACACGATATGGGTGATTTCGGTGCCACGTGGCGCGGTGGCCTAGTTCGTACCGGACAACTTGTTTACAAGCCTGAATTTTGATGCGTCAAATATCTGCATTTACATAATGAATAAGTTAGGAAATTTATCAACGTTTGTCGTAGTCATCGCAAAAAGCCGCGTTTCCGTTCTTTTCTGCAAGGTTCACCCACCGAATAATTAGAAGGAATTCTGTTACCTTTCCAGAGACTGGGTCGACCGCCAGATGGCGCAGCTCGGCGTCTGGAGACCACGTGATCCAGCTGGTACCAGCGTCCAGTGATGATGCCGGAAGAAGATGGACGAACGTTGAGATGACGAGGACAGAGATCACCTGCTGACTTCGAACCCGTACGCCAGCCATCGCCTCAAACGATCTGCCACTCCATCTGTGCGAAAACCACAGCCATCCGCCACACGTTGAAAACGGACGAAAACCAAGTTAGTACGCACCGAGAACAGAGGCGGATGCAGGCTGGGAGGGCTAACCGGCGGGTGCCTGTGAGCCCCGCGTAGGATGAAGGTATGAGGAAAGCTATAGGGCGCCAAAGTTGCCGCCTCAGCGGCGCTGTCATCACACACAGACGGGGAAGACCTACAGCCTAGGCCCAGCCTGCGCTCACGGACTTTGGCTTGTAGTCATTCACCCATACGCAGCCATAATCTGCCGTTTTAATGGTCACTATCTCCTTAAATACACGAATTACCTCACTCATTTACCGACCCCCGGAGGGATGGCAGGCTGAGTCAGCCCCATAACGTTATAGCCTGGCCAAACCCGACCGCACCCACTTAGCAGAACAGCATAGCGACTGGAAGCAACGAAGCAGAGGTAGCCGCCTGGAGGAGGTCTAAACACATATCGTGTCCGCATGGCCAACGCGGCCACACCTTCCGCTCTACACTGCATGGCTTCTCGCCAATTAATTATCGACATGCTGCACCGGAGCACGCTGACTGTTTGTGAAGTGACCCGCAAAATTACACACGCGTATACCAGACTGTATATACGATGATGCGGCGACTAAATACGCGGGAGTGGAAAATGCAGGAGTATACGATAGAAAATTGGAAAACTGCTATATTATACAGCAAAAAAACTTTGTCGAATGTCGACTTATAAATAAGGCAAGTAAGTGAGTCCTTCCATACCTTCCTTCCATACATATGCGCCAGGTCGCTGTTCATGAGCATTGTTCACAGACTGTCTGACACCGATTCGCTTTAGCTTACACTACTGGTATCTTATAGTTTTCTCGTCTGGCGGCTTCCCTGCGTTATCGCTCCTGCATTTTCCACTCCTGCATTTTGAGCGTCCTCGTAAGGTGTACCGGCAAGTAAGTAAGTCACAAAACATGAGTAAGCGTCTGATAATGACACAAATCACTTCGCAGGCACTTCAGGAAAAAGAACGGCTGAAAAGATGAGTCTTAAGACACTGCAGAAAAATCGTAGGGATGCTGCAGACGTGACAGGCGTGGCGTGATTCGTTCCAGGCACGGAGAGCAGAGACCGGTAAATTCACAGACAAACGACAAGGTGCCCCGACGTTTGCGGCCAGAAACAGTGGCGGATCCAAAAAAAATTTGAAAAAGGTGGGAGGGGCGAAAGACAATGTATCAGCGTTGTATACATTTATCGCAAATGCACAAAACGAACTACATGCATTTTACACGGGAAAAGGCCGGCTTTTTGAAAAATAATTTAAGCCAATAGTGGGGCAGCCGCCCCACCGCCACCCGCCCCCCTTTAATCCGCCACTGGTCAGAAATGCAGCAAAATAATTACGAACAAACTTTTCAGGTGGCTTGATATATAGAAGAAGTTACACGCATGCACAGCCGTGAGATTCGTCGCGAGGGAGCTCATCCCCTTTGACCTTTGAGCAGTGTCACCGGCGAGCATTAGACCTGATTAAGCTAGTATACAATAAGACAGCGTGTCAGCAGTACTCGTAGCAGGGCTTACTGCTACGCAAAACTCACCGTTTCTTCCCCAGCGGCGGCAGAAAGCATCGCCAGAACTCACCACCGCACTCGTTGCGTTGATGAATAGAAATCTGAAAAACGTCAAGAAAGCGCAGCAGAAGGAGATGGGCGGGGGAGAGGACTTCTTGTTCAGCAGAAATCACGTGAGACGGCTTCATCAACGTTAGCAGCGGCAATGCGACAACGAGGTCACATGACACCGTCTGCCAATCACGGCCAAGCGACTATTAGGCCTATTTTGGCGATCGCACCTGCCGCCAGAGGGCACCAGAGTAAGACAAATGAGAGCAGTACAATACAGTATAATCGGCTGGCAGACGATTCGTACCATAGCATAACGTCCCTGGGAATTGACGATTCGCGTCGTCATGACGCGGCTAGTGTGTCAGCCGATTCGCTCGTTGGTTTTCGGCCTTTTGAACGTTTTAAAAGATATTTCCGGGTGTGTTCGTTATGTCAACTTGCAACAGCCTTTTTGAGATTTTTTGTTGATCTGTTATTTTTACTATACTCGCTAGTAAGTAGCGCTAGAAATTGATCACGCGGGATGCGACAGGTGCGTGACGTAGCTCCGTCCACAACCCATGGCCACGCCTACCGCGGCACAAATCGTCAATTACTTAATATATACTTCAAAGGCGTGACACACAAATCATCATATAATTATAGCGCGTAATCAAACCTGCAGCTGCACGGCAACGCTTACCGGACGATTCGTCGACAAACCAACACGCGGCGGTCTGTTAATTCGCGAATAAAACGTTTTGGCGGAAAAATTGGGATTAGACAATCGCCGGGCACTTTGCCATAATGGTCCACTAATTACCAGACAAATATTACATATCCGTTTCCAGTTATTACACACCAGACCCGGAGTTTTTCCACCTCGGTCACATGACCAAAGTGATACGGCCAGACGCAAAGAACAGAAACATTACGACAGTTTCAAAACACGTGAATAGAGATAGACAGAGATAGGCTAACAAGTAGGCTAAAAAATATAAACACGTATAAACTAGCTAGCTATAGTTCTTATGACCTCGCTGCAGAAGATTTTGTGTACGCATCATAAATAGTCAACGTGATTGTTGTTGCAATTTCATTTTCACTGTTTTCAGAAGATATTGGTACATAGGCCTATTATGCGTGCAAAATTCTAAGCGTTGTACATCGGCTTGGCTTATCATTAGGGGAGAGTGACAATAACAACAGAAAGTAGCATAAATGCGTGTGCATAACCACTAATCAATAACATGATACTAATTAATCCTAATCCTAACCATAACCCTGGGGTCTGAACGGGGGCAGCTAGTAAACATTCAACTAAATATAGTCACGTGTCCTACGAATCTGCAGAGAAATTCATACGAGACGTTTTTATTGCACCGTTTTCATTATACTTTCCACTGTCTCCGTTGTCAATGTCTCTCTGCATATCATTAGTAGGCCTATAGGTCTTTATCGATGTGGCTACCTATATACCGAAACCACGATCCCACCTCTGGACATGATCGGAGACTACATAAGTGCGTTTGCCAACTTGGCGACGTCACGTGACCCGACTTACGATATTTGGCCGACGGGCAAGAAGGTGAACGGTCTGGATGCTTGTTGTATCGACACAAACGGTGTGTAGAGCACGTGACCACGAGTGCTTTACGCTGTCGGAAGTGCCACCTCGGCGATGGGCAACAGCTCATTAGCGGTGCCGTTATAGCGCAAAAGTTCGGAGGCGAATGCGGCACAACGCCCCCCCCCCCACTGTCACTATTCCGTTTTTGTCCATTGCACTGGTTCCCAGCCTGCGGCTAAATTACCCAAATTGGACAGTGAGCCTTTTGGTTTCGGCAGTGGGCGTTTCTTTTCTGTTAGTGCTTTAACCACGACATATTCTATTGAGCATAAATAGTCGCTCAAACGATGAGTTTCCTTTACTTACTTACTGTTGCCTTTTAGTGAAAAATCGTTCGTGGGGATTGCAGGTGGGGAATGGGGTAAGTAAGTAAGTAAGTCAATTCGTAAAACTGGAATGGATCCGCCCCTGCAGCGCCCCGTTAATTCCTGTACCTTCGAAAGTGACCTATATTGTGTCGGGTGGGGCGTTAAACTCTACTCACTCACTCACTCACTCCCTGGCCAATAACGTCGCGGACACTGCACCTCACGTACTATAAAAATAATATCGCTTGTCCGGCGACGTAGGCGCGCCCGTGTAAACGACTTACCCTTGGTCTGCGTGGAAGAGAAACTGCCGGGTGTGCAACTTCGTGTGACCTGGTGATTGATACGCTAGGCACACTGCTATTCAAACTGGGTGGGGATTGGGATGTAAGGCTGCGAGATGCGGTAGTCGGGCGGAGCGACGTTGTGTGGGCGGGCTTTAGACGTCTGCATTTTCTGTCAGTGCGCTGTTTCTGACGACACACGCCTACACGCTGTTTTATCGTTTTAAGATTCCTGCACTTCTGTGCATATGCGGATTCTTGATAAAGGCCTATGATATGTTTGATTATATTTCGTTTCGCTGTCGTTTACGGACTTGCGAATTTTTAGATACGACATGTACGATATTGCGATTATACCATAGTGCCTGTTGACATATAGCTCGCGTATCTTGAGTCGCTTTCGTAATTTCCACCTGGTTCACCAAACAACTAACTCTTCAACCGGCCGTGGCATCGACAAATCACGTCCCACTGCCCACCGAAGCTCCGCCCACTGTCGCATTAGTGTGCCTTTCGTCTCAACCGAGTGTGAATAGCAGTGTGCCTATCGTCCCACTATACCGACCTGCACACACGTACCGGAGAGTGCAACCGCGCTACAGACAAAGCGAGACGTGTGTCCCCGGAATCATCTCGGACACGAAATCCCGATCTCAATCGGCTTGCGAGTCATAGGCCTATCTGATGGCGGCCGACATCGCCGACTGACGACTACGGGGGCAAACGACGAAAAAAAGTGGGCACAAAATCTGACTAACAATGGCGAGGGGCGGGGAAGCTTTTTCCCTTACTCCCCTCTTTCCACACTGTTCTATTATGAGCCTGTATATATTTCTGCATTACATTTTATTCGTATGTTACAGTGCTTTTGTATATAGTACTGTTTTTAAATGTAGGGCTTCTGTCTATCTGCATGTTTCTGCTGATGATATGGAGAATATACTTCACGTATCAAAACCATGCTACCGCATTACTCTAGTATAGTTTGAAACATACGGCGTATTCAAAAGTTAACGAAATTGGTATAAATACAGTAGGCCTAACGATAAGAATACTGCTATTATTGCTGTTTGAAGTTTTGAAGTCTGTAGGCCTATGTGTATTTTTGTATATGTATAGGGCCTATTTGTAACACTGCGTTACATTTAATGAACTATTTTTATTTAGTTATTTTATTTGACTTCAGTAACTTTGTTTCGCAGCACTTTGTTAACTAATGTTTATGGAATATTCTGAAGTGTTTTCATGTTTACTGCTTTTTAGCCTTTCCTAGTGTTTTCGTATCATTTTAAATACTAGTTAGGCTCTCGTGTACGCTGTGTAGGCCTACAGTAGGCCTATTTATAATTAATAAACCATATAAAATATAAAAATAAAACACAAAAGATGAATTACAACAACTGCAGAACGCTGTTGTGAGAACTCGTTATTTTAGATCGTTATTTGTTTCTTTAACCAAAAAATCCAGTGTACTACCTTGGCAAGTTGTCTTGGTTTCACAACCTCTTGCTGGACTGCATTTGCTGCATTCACAGAAGCTTAGGAAAACTTAAGAAAAAAGTCAGAATACGTGGAGTTTAAGAAAAAAACTAGACTAACTTAGAAGAGACTAATTAGAGGCAAAACTTGATGACAATTTGTTGACCACAAAAGAGAAATAAAAATCCTGGGAACAGCTTGCTTTTTTTTTTGGGGGGGGGGAGGGGCGTTCCTCGTCTCTCCCAATTCCGGGGCACTCGTGCGCCCCCCTCCCCCCAGCGGCGACTGGTGGGATTTACGTCACCGATCTCGAATTCCCTGTCGCGATCAGTGGACAATGTCTCGTCTCGGTGTCCTGACACCGCCGGTGGCTCAAACTGACCCGGAGTCAGTGCGCCGCGGCACCGGGGCGCGCCGCCTCGGATAACCGCATCGTCGACCACCCACAATGATAACATCTTGCAGCCGCACGGACTCACGGTTGCCACACTATTTCGACGAAAAGTAGCCAATAACGTGTGACAAAATATCCCAAATAGGTGTCGCCCAATGTTCCAAGGCGGCATTAAGTTGCCGGTTTCAACTTACCTCGTTGTTTATGGTGCACACGTTTCAGGACGGCTCAAAAGGCCAAAAGGTCGATGTGCAGCAAGCGTTACCCGTTGGCAACAGTCCACAGATCGTTCCTGTTGCTGCGCTGCTAAAACATCAGACATCGTCGAAGACTGCCCAAGTGACAAGGTTTCCTGGTGGTCTCCCGGCTCTACATCTTGCTCACTCAATCGCTCACTCGCTCGAAGATAGCGGTGTTGTCTGGTTCGACACGCAAAGCAAACGATAAAGAAAGAAAGCAAGTCATTCAAGAGATATAGCGCACACATAGTCGTCAAAGCGCATATTTCGGCCGCCTGTGGTTTAAAAAAGAAGCCCAATTTTCGACACATCGCACAATCTGGCAACCGTGCACTCGCTGTACCATAAAAAAAGTAAAGTCAAACTATTTTATAGTGCGCCCGAAAGTTGACCAGAGAACTGGCCTACTTAGTCTGCCGCACTTAGGAAATTTCCGCCGTACTCACG
>Ga0056115_1001974_pt1 | contig 10238 bp, 10 predicted proteins | sample WorMetOlspDAHAB1_FD_77007 | JGI IMG/M metagenome (GOLD analysis project Ga0056115, IMG submission 77007) | Marine gutless worms symbiont microbial communities from Max Planck institute for Marine Microbiology, Germany - Olavius sp. DAHAB.1 ... | reverse complement strand
GTTGAGTGTCATGTAATGTTGAGTTGCGGTGACAACTTTTAATAAAGTGTATGGTGACGATGATGATGACGACGACGATATTACAACTCGTTCACCCTCAATGTTTTCTGGGCCCGCTTCTGCCAAACAAGTTTATCTAATTTTATTAATTGTAATTGGTTTACTCGTCTCTCAACTTTGTCGCGCCGATGACGCCGCCGAAATATCTTCTGTATGTGTTCAGGGCTACAATCACTCGGTGGACTGGTGGTCATTCGGCGTTCTCATCTACGAAATGATGGCTGGCTTTCCACCGTTCTACGCCGACGAACAGATCCAGACGTACGAGAAGATCGTCTCTGGAAAGGTATATAGGCTACTGATTTGCGTCAAGGTGAAAATGTAAAGGCTATAGCACTTCTATGGCGCCACAAGCCACATGTCTGCTGCTGCATCGGCGATGTGCGTCACAGACAGGGGCCAGCGTTCAGCCTCGGCCGCAGCCCACGCCGTCATGCGTACTCTGGACTATGCGGCCATGCAGACATACGCATCCACAATCTACAGTATAATGGTTTCCACCCTCATAATTTATGGATTGCTACTCACTCACCGACCTGAAGAAATGAAAGGCTGAGTTGGCCCATTTGGCTGGTCCATAGCCGACAGTTTACTCGCTGAGTGGTCATCTGTCAACCATAGATCGGGTGCAGGTCACTGAGGTCAGGGAAAGTCCGCCAGCCAGAGATCAACGTCCTAACCTAGAAGCTCGCCTTCAACTAGTGAGTGACGTCTCGACATGTTGATACTTTGTGCAGCGAGGCAGTGAGTGAATCAGCAGAGTTTAGTGCCCCTCCCGACACAACATAGGTCATTTCGGAGTCGGATAGACCCTGGGAGCTTGTACATTTACTTAGTACAGCCCGATGGTGCGTCGTGTAACTTGTGTAGGCCTGTGCCGTTGTTTGTTATGGAATTTTCTTTGCATTGTTTGTGTGAACTGATCTTCGTGCATTGTCATTTGTGTAACACGTACAAACGTGTTTCATCATGACATTTGAAGCTTCGTTTAAAATATTCGCGTTCTTGTAAATCTCGTCATTTTGCTTATTTTTAGGTTGATTATTTTCGTTGCGTGGCAGCCAGGCACAGAATTACTGTAGGCTATAAAAATCATGTGACTTAGACTCACTTAGATTTGACCAAAACGTCGGTGCCTCCTTGCTTATTTGGATACTTGAATTTTTTTGTGATACGTACAGTATATATTAATAATCTTGTTTTTCTGAGCTTCGTGTTGCAGCAGTTGAGACAGTTTTGAGCGAGCCACGAGATGTCGAAATACTGTACCCGTAACTGCAAATAAGTAAGTATAGTCATTAAGTAAGTAAGCAAGCAATCGGGTAAGGGTATTTCCAGCAATGCAGTTAAACACAGTTCTTCACACTGTACGTAATTGTGTTGCAGTAACAACGTTATGCCCACTTTCCAAAGTTCAGTTTTCGCGGGCGATTCACCAGAAAGCGACGGCTTGTTTCTGTTATTGTGATTGTTACAAATGGAACATTTCGTTGAAGCGAAACGCATGTGTGTGTAGCTTCGGTTTCCTGCGCATTTCAACGCTGACATCAAAGATCTGGTACGCAACCTGCTGCAGACGGATTTGAGCAAGAGATTCGGCAACCTGAAAAACGGAGTCAACGACATTAAGAAGCATCGCTGGTTCGGCGGCTCAGACTGGATTGCTGTCCTCCAACAACAGGTTCGTTTTATCATGCGATACAACGGAAATAAAGTGTAAATAAAGACTAGAAGGAACAAAAAACAAACAAATCCAGAATTACTAACACAGAAACATTGGTTTCTAAACATCTGCGCATATTTCTCATAGACAACATTTCTTGTCTAACGTGCATTTGAAATGCCATATTTACTACATATTTCGATCATTAGTCCGTGTGTTGTCTGCAATTGCAGTCGTCAAAGTTGGTTACATGACATTTTCGGTTGTCGCACTTTCACGAATCGCAGATCCGCTCATATCTCACATTTCTCAAAATTTTTGTGGGTTCGGATAAATGCTGTTGGTCTCAAACCTGATCAGCTGAACGAGAAAAAAAATGTGAGTGAACATCGCCGCTGCATTCACTGTGTTTACGAAACCAGCAATGTTCAATTGAAGTTACTTTACAAGTTGTTGAGAATAATTAACGATAATAGGCCTATTGGCAGTGCGCGCTGTTGCATGCGTGCGTGCAGGTTCCTCCGCCGTTCATTCCCAAAGTGAAGAACGAAGGTGACTTCAGCAACTTCGACAAGTATGACGACGAGGAGCTCAAGATTTTGCCGAAAGACAAATACGCGAAAGAGTTTGCCAATTTCTGACCGAAGATGGTCACGTGATTGAGTGCACATCGCCAAAAAAACTAACTTTCGATATATACGGCCGGCGTTTTCCGTTAGATAGGTGCATGAGAAAGGAGAATTATGTAAATTATGTAACGAAGTGAAATGCCAAACAGCGAATATTGTTGTAAAAATATTAGGATACTTAAAGTATTATCGAATATTTCGCGACGCACTTTATATATGCATATTATAAAAGTATATATTTTGTTTTTGTTTTTATTTTAGTTCTTTTTAGGTTTATAGGTTTAGGTTTAGGTCTGATGTCGCGCTTATGTTTTTGTAGTAATAAACGCTTACCATTTTCTTTTCGATGATGACGCGGACGATGATTATGGAATTGTGGATACAGAAATCATTATAAGGTGATTGTGCGTTATTGTTTGGCATAGAGAGCATCCAACTTGAAATATACATATGGTCAAACAAAGGTCACTGTTGGTAACATACCAAAATTGGCTTGGAAACTCCATTCCACTGACAGTGCACCGTCGATGCCTACAGGTACATCCCGTTCTTGCTTAGGCCCTATACATGGCGACCCGAAAAAGAACCCCTATACCTAAAAAAGCTCGTATTAAATCTCTTTAAAATGTACCAATGAGATTACATTGTTTTTCAAATTAAACTGTTGTTGGTGTCAGCGATCCTTCCTTTTATCAGTTTGCCATACAATCCACTGCAGGCTAGACTATCCATTAAATGGCAATTCATCTTTTTTGAAGTTTTCGATTAACATTTTATCATTTGCGTTTATGCTGCCTGTATCGCAGCTCCAACAGGGGCGGATCCAGGAATTTGCAAAAGGGGGGGCGGTCCCTCCCATTCCTTTCCGCTCCCCTTATTCTCTTCCTTTCCCCTGTCCTTCCCCTCTCCCCCCTTAGAAGTAGGGCCCCTTAAACCAGCTAGATGGTCTGGGGAGCGCTGTAAGCTCCCCAGTGGGGTCCAGGGCGGAACCCTGTCCGAAAACGAAATTAGGGCACTCTAAAGCTGTCAGAAAGCCACTGGTGGCAATCGTTTTGATTATTCAGAGTACCATGTTTTACAGTAGAACGATAAAAATTTAGCATTAGCTAACATGACCGTGAGTGACGACGTCAGCCGTCGCCCAAAGGGGGGAGGGTGGAGCCGGCTCGGACTCCTCTAAATCCGCCACTGTTCAAGCACAGTGGCTGGTGACGTAACGAATTGGTGACTCATAGAATATTTAGTACCGACTTATAATATTCTAGTGCTTATTTTATACAAAAAATATAGCTCTCTGATAGGTTTTGGTGCTATTCAGTTGATTATTTGACAGGGAGTTTACTTTTGGGGCAAGACTATAAACTGAAGAGTTTTTAAAGGACTTATCCGAGTTTCTTGAGAGAATCGTAATACTACTGGTTTTAAGAGGGAAGAAAGACGGACATCGAACATAGGAAAGAGGAGAAGGTTAGAAGGACGGGAAGAAAGGAGACGAGAGAAGACACCGTAGACCAGATCAGTTAACTGCATATGCATGCATGTTGTCAGAAATTTAACGAAAAGGGCGATGAAATAAACCCACGAGTACGACAAGAAGGATTTCGGGCACGATTGTTTTAGGCCAACGGTGAAAACTATAAAGGCAAGGTAGATGTGGTAGTATTGCGCAATGAGAGGTAAATCAGGGGAAGAGCACAGAAAAAAAATTATCGATTCCAAAGACACTCCAAATGACACAAACGTACGTATATAATCATGATTACAATACATTTCAGGTGACCGTATACAGGGTGGCCCAAAAAGTAAGCCACTACCAAATGATCAAAATATTGTATTAAATCGTATTATAGCATGCCACAGAAATTAGATTTATTCGACAAATTAAAGTACGAATCAAGTAAGTCTTCGGTGTTAGATATTCTATGCTTGACCTACTTTCTGACCTCTAACTGTGCCTGGCCCGCAAACTAGCGATATGCGTCAGAAACGGTAAATGATGTCAGCACTTCCTCTGGCATCAGCTCGCTTTAACAAGTTGTGAATACTATGTCTAAACGATTTTTTAGATAGAGATTTACGTAAAAATTTCCTCTATTTCCATATCTTTTTTTAATTCTGGTTTTCAAACACGATTTTATCAGATGCGTTGATTTTACCCGTATCGCAATTGATGACGTCACTAATTAGATCACACATAGAATATTTAATACACACTTACTACATTCTTGTGCTCATTTTTGTAGTTGACATAGATGAAAAATCTAGCCATAGTGCCGAATTTCAATACGATTTTAATGATGATTAGTGATAGTGGCTTACTTTTTGGGCCACCCTGTACATCACGGTATTACTATACAAGATTATTTAATCTATGGCTAATGTGTTAAATTGAAACAAATGCGTCACTCACGAGCGCACAAAAAAGATGTGAGCATTAAGTTAATCGATTCTGTCACGAACGCGAGCGATGCGTCACGCGGACAGATCTATTAAGTAGGAAGGTGTATTCGTTCGTTCGATCAACCAGCATTCTGCACGGCCGTAGTGGCGCGGTCATTGTTCCCCGGCCGGGGAATGCAGGCTGGCTACAGGTGTGTGAGCGGCAGCTATGTCTTTCAGCTGGAGTTGGTACATGCCACTGAAAGGAGTGACATCGAGGTAACTATGCCAGCAGTGAATGACGTCTCGTATCACAAAGAACTCTGTGCTCAGCGAGTGACGACTGTCACGTGCGAAGCCGGCGTCCAATGAAGCGCGCAAGCAGGCAGGCAACAGTCCGACTCCATTCACCTGTCTTTGAACGAAACCAGCCGTGCTTGCTTCCGCTCCTGTCCTTCCATCGGCTTTGTGCTGCCGGATTGGACAGTCGACCATCTGTCAAGACTGGTGCGCCCGTCGACCAGCGTTCTTAATGACTGGCTGACGGCTGACGCAACAACAGTCAATTTTCGAGCGTCGTCCATTGCAGACGCTTAGCGCGACGCTGGCTGCACCATTGTAAACACGCTACAAACGGATACAAACGCGATCCATACAGCCAGCATTGTCTGCGCCATATCCGGACGATTCGCCTACAAACCAAATCGCGGTCTATCAGTTCGCGGACTGCATGGTCGCGGAAATGTTTTGGGATTCGATAATCGCCCGAAAGGTGAATTGGCTAGTTCGCGAATTGACTGATCGCGAGTAGGAATAGTCCGGTAAGCTAGCTTGTCTATGTCTGGCATCCTTCTCGTGGAAGTGATTGGCAGTGGTTCAAGTGACAACGCTGAAGAGGCGGCGTCGGAGCATTCGATCGATTGAGTGCCTCGCGTCACGGCTTATCAGTGTTTGCCGACTGATGCATGACAACGCGCAGAGCCGTCGACGTCGCTATCACGCTGCGCGAGACGCGGAGTCTGCATGCTATCACTACGTCACGCAAGTGGTCTCCTCGGCCTTGTTTGACCCATAGGCATACACTTCACCGTACTAGACAGTTTTTTCTATCTACGCTGGAGGTTACGAAAAGTCGATAGTCACAATCGTCAATTATCATATGTTGTAATTTTCGGTCAAACGCGTTCCATGGTGCTAATCATGCACACGTGCATAGATTTGTATACGCTATAACAGTTGATTGTTTTTAAAGGTTTCTGTGGTAATAAAACCTATAGTTGGACTTTGGAAATAGGACCTCAAACTCTCTGCTGCCATCAAATTTATACTAGGCTATCGGCATCAGTGCATGGCTTAGGTCTACTTCGTTTTTGCAATGCTCGATCATCATTTTCTCAGTCTAAGTGATCACGACAATTTAGAAAAATGTCACCAAATGCCGTAATAATTTGGTCACAAACGTGTACCAATACGTTAACAAATAAAATGCATCGATAAATATTTGTTTACGTTTTAATGATTACACTCAAATGGACTAGGCCTTTATAGTTCTTTAATTCGTGATTGAAACCAGGTTGTAATTTCTGAAGAATTCAGCTCGCAGCAGGTTTAGTGATTAACGCAGATTTAGCCTGTCATTGTAACATTGGATACGATCCCTATTATAACAGATTAACTAACGTTTTTATGCCTATAATCCGATCGCTGCCGTAGTCATTTGATATCTATAGGCCTAATTATCTCGTTTGACTGCCTAAAACTTGTTGGAAAGTTGTTACGGTACTAAATTCTGTAGGCATAGGCTATGTCATTAAACCATAGGCTACTCAATTTATTCGCGTGTGTAACTTATTTCAGCAACTATTCAATATAGCCTAACAATAAGCATAATGTAATATAATATTAATACAATATAATGTGTGAAGGTCGTCGGGTTGCTGTTCGAGCCTGCAAAAATATTAAGTGCTATTGACGCAGATGAAATGCGTCGCAAATGCGTTTTGTAAACCTATTTCAGAAATGCTTGTTTGGAGTTAGAACTTCATTTTTTGGATAGTCATCGTGACATATGCTTCGCGGATAATAGCCTATAGATCGCACACATTGTACGAGATTTCTTCCGTTACTAATTGGGACTATCGACCACGTCGAGCATTATGGTGTTCTGCCTGATGACGCACGCTGTTTAGCCTTTGTGTTGCCAGAGCAGCCGCATTGTTTGTTCGATCAATTTTTGGACATTGCCACAAGCCCAGTCTAAATCGGTCGATGAGATCAAAAAGATATCAATAACCGGAACTTAGGAAAGGAGTGCCTGGCAGCTATTTCCGACGTTATTTCGCTGATATTCAAATAGGCCCATTTTATTAAATTTGAAGTCTTCCCTTCTTCTAATTTCTGTAGGCCTGTATATACAGTGTAGTGCCCGCGCAATTAATAATTTCGGACACTTCCTTCTCTGTAATTTACATACCCTATACAGAGAACGTGTAGGCGGCCTACATACAGTTGGACTGTCACCTGATCAATAGGTTACGTAGATGCAAAAGCATAACAGGAGGCCTTACATTTTGTATGATATGTTATTTATGTGTACATGCCTATTTATGTATAACATTCATTGTGATTTACTAATTTTTCACCACACGTATTTGCAATAGTCTATGTACAGTATCGCCGCCGCCGTAACAACAGTCCCACATAGTGAGTATTAAATGCTTAGACTATACCGTCCTATATATTAAAAAAATACAATCGTAGTTCGTGAACAAAAAATAAGAATAAAATTGCGGCACATAGATTGAAGCGTGAAAACACAGGACAGGACACGTGCAGCAACGAAAATAACGTGAAAGATAACGTCGCGCTTGAAAACAAAACACCAACCGTCACAATCGTCATTGCTCACATCAATAGTCCACAGGCTGGGCCGAAAAAGCCACTTCTGAATTATCATTAAATCGTGCTGAAAACATTTAACGAGGCTACACTTTTTCGTCAAATTCGAGTGTAAAAGAAGCATAAAATGTATTACATATTCTATGCATGACCTAATTTGTGACGTCATCAAATACTGTACTTCAAGCTTCCATACTGTAAAACAAATGTATATGATAAAATTGTAACTAAAACCATGAAAAAGAGAAAAGATGAAAGTCAAAGACTTTTTTACATGAACTTGCAACGAAAAGATGGTTTAGGAGTGGAATTTATAGGCGAAGTAGTACTTGTTTTTGACACTTAATGCTGATTAAAAACCTAATCTCATTGGCAGGTTTTAATACAATTTACCGATAATTCTCTAGTGACTGACTTATTTCAGGCCATCCGGTACAATGGTCACTGCAGGTTTTGTTAATCAGTGCACGTCAATTTCTGCTCATCGCGGCGAACTTGGCAACTAAATCTGCGAGAAAAACGACGCGACGTCTGGATCGCCACGCAGCCAGTCGTCGTACACCGAGTCCAACAGTTCGATAACTTCCGGTGTCGAGTAGTCGTGCACGTCGGACTTGTTGGTGTCGCCGCCGGACAGCGCCGGTTCAACGCTTGGTGACGGCCAACTGAGCTCAGCCGCCGAAAGAAGGTCGTCCGCCGCTGCTGTATTGACGTGCGCGTCGCGGTTGGGTTCGCTGAGAAGGCGTCTCAGTTCATCGTCGGTGAGACCGAGGTACCACGGCGACTCGGAGCACAGCGGCAGCGGCAGCAGGTCCGACTCACGCAGGTCGTCCAGGTCGGACAGCTCACCGACAGCCGGATCATCGCTGCTGCCCGTCGACATCACGTCCAGACGCGGTTCGTCAGAGAACTGGAACATAGACACCTGCAGACCACCGCGCGAGTCCGCCGAAAAATACGGCGAAGAGGCGGAGGAACAGTTCGACGTGGATGAAGGAGACCCGCGTTCGTCGTCGTGGTTAGTGTTGATATAGTGAACAGTATGGCTGAACGGAGACCCAACAACAATCAGCGTTGACAGCGGAACTTCAACGACAGTCGCCGTCGCAGTCGCCGTTCGATGCTGTTTCCGGTCAACAACAAAGCTGCCTAGAATTTCGCTGGCGTACAACTCAGTCGACTTATCGCGATCTCCGGCGTCGATGTGACTGTCCTTATTTCTTGGCTGATCGAACGTCGCTTTCATGGCGATGTGTTTGAGCCGGCGACCAACCGTCAACTGGACGCCCAACTCTGTCGTGTCTTCTGTCGGTGGTGACAGCATCGTCGACATTGCGTCACCACTGGGCGACGTCATATGCCGGCTGCTGCTGAGCGCCGTCGCCGTCTTGATAAACAGTTTCGGTTTGTAGTCGCCGCCTGCAGCTGACATCATTCGCACATCGACAAACTTTTTTCAAAATCATGTGGCAGCACATAAAACACAAAAAAACATATATACAAAGTTAAAATTATCACAAAGTACAGTTACTTAGTTAACAGTTAACAACAACAGTCATCACTTCTAGTGGAATTCCATCAGCAGAACAGAACTACAATGATGACCGACTTTCAAAATTAATTTATATTTTTCCCAATAAAACTGATAAACTGATGTGCGTTGGCTACATCGAAATGGAGCGAACAGGCAATACAGGCATTTACAGTGTGGCCCAAAAAATTGGCATACTTTTTGTACTCCTTATAATTTAATAAAACAGTGACTAATTTTCTAACTTTTTTCACTGACAGAATCAGGAGTACATTTATAATAGCACAATCACTACAGATCCAACCGCACCTCAAGTGTGTCGCTACACTACCTTGTGAAATGTCAGTGTCTTAAAAGCAACAACTGAAAACAAGACGACTTCTGTAACAACACATTTTAACAGTGCGTCGTCCATCAGCAAGGCGGACATATTGAACATTTTAAGTAGAAACTGCAGGATGTGACAATTACTTTAGACAATAACTGAGATAACAAACAGACTGTTTCCTATTGTTAATTTCTTAAAATATGTTGTTAAAGAAGTCTTGTTTTCAATTGTTGCATTAAGACATTCATCATCATTATCATCATCATCATCATCATCACAGGTGGACGGCCGTCCACCAGTGTTAACGGCGATATCGCAATCCAATGGAAATGGTCAAACTTCGATTCCTCACAGAATCAAAACCCCTTAACTGATTACGATAAAACTTTGCACAAATAATTACGTCCACGAGACGAACACGTAACCCAAAATTTGTGCCAATCGACCCTAAGGGAGCGTCTGGCAAATACGTGAAATATAAAGGCCTTATCTTTTTTTATTCTGATTTATTTTTTTCCCGGACTCACCTACTGAAACGATCCGTGGACGGATTTTCACGCAGAGTGTCTCAAATTACGCGCAATCACGCAAGGAAGTGCCTTTTTGGGGTCTGCACTATGGCCGAAAACATTTAGGGGGTCAAATTCCCCCAAACCCGTCAAAATTGGGCGTTAATATGCTCTGCCGAGCGTCTCAGCTGCGCGTCAATGAAGATTGACGTCATAGAAGAATGACGTCATTGGCGCGTTG
>Ga0056115_1001973_pt1 | contig 10238 bp, 8 predicted proteins | sample WorMetOlspDAHAB1_FD_77007 | JGI IMG/M metagenome (GOLD analysis project Ga0056115, IMG submission 77007) | Marine gutless worms symbiont microbial communities from Max Planck institute for Marine Microbiology, Germany - Olavius sp. DAHAB.1 ... | reverse complement strand
GTCTCAGCAAGGCAGCATCTTCGATCCGCTACTCAGCGTCTCTTGGTGGTTCCGCGATGCCGGCTCAGCACACTCGGTCCACGGGCCTTCTCTGTGGCCGACCCGTCGCTTTGGAACTCTTTACCAGACAGCTTGAGAGATCCGGATCTTGGCAGGGACGCAGAGCCGGATTTACCACTAGGCTGACAAGGCTGCAGCCTAGGACCCCGATTTTTAGGGGGCCCCCAAATGGCCTCATTCAGCCATTTTAGCGGGCCAAGTGCCACGTCATTCACTGTGACAGCCCTGAAGTTAGTGTCGTTTAATGCATTAAATTAATAACTACAGTATTGGCATAATTGTAATTTGTAACAGTAAGCTGTAACTTAATTGATTCTGTTACTGCGGTGGTGCTCAAATTTGTGTGAAAAATTTACTTACATCATTGAAGTTGCAGTTCATTCAGCAGTAAACGAACGCACCCTATGACGTCATCATCGACAGCCATTTTTTTGTTTTTAAACGTCACTGAGTGGTAAATGTAACAAAAGTTTAACGCATAATCTGCAGATTTTTTTGTTAATTTTTACTGAAAGTAAAGTATTAAATATGCTGAGAAAGTCGGTGAGTCCGAGGACGGGTTGAACACTGAAGTTGTTGAGCTAATTAATCTTTATGTCGCGCAAAGTGTATCTGAGTGGTGCCGAGAAACGTAAAAAGGCTGCACAGTCGAAGGAAGCTATATCATCTGTTCCGCGGCTAATTTCTTTTTAGTTCCTATTCCATCTCAGTCAAAGTCCCACACCTCCAGTCAGGAAGAAGAGTTAGATGAAGGCGACACTGAATGCACGTCACACGACGAGGGCGAATATCGTCAAATTACACACACAGAATGCGCTGATGCACCACTGATTGATTGGCAGTGCAAATCCGGTCGCTGATGTCACTGACATTTCTGATGATCCAGCAGAGTGGATTGTTTCTGAAGAGCTGCGAGAGAAGCTTATCAGTCGACCAATCAAGCAGAACATTGGTGACTTTTCGCGTTCTGAGAGGGACGGTAAAAAACAAAAGCGGTGTCTGCCACCGAGTTTATTCCAACGTCTGATGACTATATCGATGAGCTGGTGAAGCGCGAATGGCTTGCATATTCACCGTCTACTGGTAATGTATTCTGCCAGCCATGTACAGTATGTTGTTTGGTGTTTAACAATCGGTATTTCGTACAGGTTTCTGCGACTGGAAAAACTGTCATTCTCGAGTTGCTGAACATGAGAGAAATACTGATCACATGGCTTCTGTAACTGCTTGGATGACCAGAATCATCACGGCTGGATGCATTGATTGTGCATTAGTAGAACAACTCAATGGCAAAAGGAATTCATGGAGAGAGGTCCTACGGCGTGTGGTCGAAACTGTCAAATTTTTAGCTGAAAGAGGTCTTCCTTTCCGAGGGACAGATGAGAAGTTCGGATCGCAGACTAACGGAAATTACCTTGGAATTATGGAACTGACTGCTAAATTTGATTCATTTCTTTGCGAGCACATCAAGAGGTACGGTGGCGCAGGCAGCGGTGTTACATCTTACCTGTCCAAAACTACGTGCGAGGAATTCATACAGCTGCTGGCAAAGAAAGTGGAGGCGTGTATAACAGCTGAAGTTTAGTTGGCGAAGTACTTTTCGATCCACACTCGATGTTGCACACGTTGATCAACTCACTTTCATTGTGCAGTATGTGCTGCCAAACGGCAAACCAGTTGAACGTTTCATCAGATTTGTTGAACTTCATGGCCATGGTGCAGAGAACCTGGAAGCTGTTGTGACCAGGCTTATCGATAGTCTTGGTCTCGACATACCCAATCTTAGAGGACAGATCTACGATAATGCGTCAAACATGTCCGGGATATATACATGACTTAATTCAAGCTCGAATACGAAAACACTCTTGCTCTTTATGTTCCCTGTGCTGCACATTCCTTAAATCTGGTCGGCTCTGTTTGGCTGCCACGTCATACTTGGCGTTTCTACAGTCGCTGTACACGTTCTTCTCTGCGTCTACTTACCGCTGGCAGATGTTGACGGATGCCTTGCCTCCGCATGGCTTGGTTGTCAAATCTTTGTCAGATACTCGCTGGAGCGCCAGCGCGGACGCAACAAGATCGGCGTTTGCTCACTATCGAGAAATCTTGAAAGTTGCAACCGACATATGCGCTGATGGACTGGCCAAGCAGATGGAGCGGTTGGAAACTGCGCTAATGACAGTTGTCTGGCATACTAGTTTGGAGCGTTTTAATGCGACATCTTTGTCACTGCAGAAAGTCTACATTGATTTGATCAGCACCGTGAAGCTCTATGATTCTCTTGTTAGCTTTCTGCTTCAACTGCGAGACAGATTTGATGAAACAGAAGAGAAGGCTAAGTCATGTGTTGAAATCCAGGAATACAAAGAAGCAACTATAAGCGCACTAAGCGACGTAAGCGGTTCTTTGACGAGTCCAGTACACCAGATACAGAACTAACTGAACGCGATCAGTTCCGTGTTGATGTTTTCTATCGCATCGTGCATTGTCTCGTTGCGGAATTTCGCAAGCGAATGGGTGCATATTCTGCTGTGCACAAACTGATTGGTTTCCTAACGGAGTTCGAATCCCTGACTCTAGAAACTCATCTTGTTGAATCTTATCCCGAGGACCTTGAGCCAGCTTTCGTTGATGAGTTTGTTCTGTGCACAGACATCTTAGTATCAGACAACAACAAAACAGTCAGTCGCATGAGTGAACTCCTGAAGAAGCATGGAGGCATAATGTTGTCTACTTTTCCCAATGTTGCTACGAATATATCTGACACTTCCCATAAACAACTGAAGGCGAGATATCATTATCAACACTTGAAGAGCCATCTCCGGAACACCATGGGCCAGGAGCGATTAGCAGCATTGAGTCTTTTGTGTATCAAGTCTGATGTCAGAGAACTTGACTGTACAGAACTATGACTTTGCCCTGTTTAAATGTCGCAGAAGGGATATGTAAAGACTGAGATGCATAACTTGTACTGCATGTCACAGCAGATGACTTAACTGAATAGTTTGGTCATGTATTGATGTTATGCAAGGAAAATGCCTTATTGAAAACTTATTTCTATATGATGAAGTGCAGTTTTACTCTGTGAACTAGAATTTACAAATCCATTTGCATGTCATAATTTTCCATTAAGGTCCAGGGTTACCAGTTATGAATTTTATGTCAATTCAATTGTAATTTTAATTGTAAATGATGGGAGATCGGAAGGTAGGCAGGGCCTTAGGGCCCCCATAACTGTCTAGCCTAGGGCCCCAGATATGTAAATCCGGCTCTGCAGGGACAGCTTCAGACGTCTGCTGGAGAAGTATTTTATTTACATTGTACTGAAACGTTTAGCGTATTAGAGATGTTTCAGAACGATACGCTCTACAAATTGACTTACTTACTTGCTTTACTTACTTATGATCATCTCCATTTATGTTCAGCCTGAAATTAATTCAACGCTAGATTTCCAAGTCGCACAACTTCACATATTCTCAGTGACAAGAGAACATTACGATTCATGGAGATTTATATTTATTTATTTTAAAACAAAAATATTCGCAGAAAATTCAGCATAAGAACAAATGCAACACTTAAAAATGAAAAATACACAGCATACGTCATACATGCAAGATACTATAAAAATCATGAGCAAGACAATAACACAGCATGACATAAAACACGAAACATGACAATCAGCCACACACATCAATCAGTTGACAGCTATTAAGTCAATAATATCACATATCTCTCTTTTGTCTAACACTGCCAGCAAACCTATCATAGTAAAAATTGTAAGTTATTTTATGAAAATGGCAACATCTACTGCAATACTCATCGACCAAACCAGAACAATACTTAAAGGGGAATTCAAGGTTGAAGTAATTATGGCTTAAAATGAACACTTATGTTTAATAAAGTACCATACACTGCATGAAAGTTGCTATTCAGGTGATAAACAAAGAAGATGTTTGAAGATAAATTATCACACTCTTAAAACATACAGGACGGTCCTGCATACTGTTGCCAACTATCTTCGGTCAAACGTTACGTATTTTATGCCAAAACGCTTTCAAAAATGCTAAATCATTTCTGTGCACCTATAACAGTGTAAAACCTTGGGCCAAATTTACACAAAGTATCGTAAGATTTTCCTAGGTTTATTTTAAGTTCCACCTAAGTTTCTCTTAAGTTTTTAAAGTCAACGACTTAGGAATTCCTAACTTTGTCATAAGTAATAAGTTCTTCATAAGTTTCCATAACTTGCATGTCAACGCTTGGAAGATGCGGAATGCATCCTACGGACTTATTTCGAGTCTGCCAATCATCCATTACTTTCAAATAGACGAAAATGGCTAGTTGCGACAGGAATGTTTAGTGAACGAAATGACGTAATGCTAGACGCGCCGTCACGGTCGTTATCACCCCGCCCCATGTTAAAGCGTCAGTAAGTAATCAAGATATCCTAATTTTGCTTCAAGCACTGAAAAGCGCAGTGTAAATACTCCTGAGTGATTGTTGATACTGTTTCCTTAAAGGGGAATTCGACGTTCAAGACATAGTGGCTTAAAATGTACAACGTTATTGGCGCACATAAATAATTTGGCATTTTTGAAAGCGATTTGGCATAAAATACATAACGTGTGGCCAAAAATAGCCGGCAACGGTATGCAGAATGACCGAGTCTATTTTTCAAGTGCAGTGATTTTTATCGTCAAACATCTTTATTTCACCTGCATTGCCACTTTCATGCAGTGTATGTGACTATTACATTACATTACATACAGATGTTTATAGTGGCCTAAGTACATAAATGCAAGGACCACCCACCATGGCGACAAAAACCAAAAGCAAACTGCAAAATAACGTCCGGGCATGACTGCCGAAATAGGTGTGTTTTCAGTCTCTGTCGAAATGTTGTCAGTGATGGAGCAGTTTCTGATGTCTTCTGGTAGTCTGTTCCACAGCCTGGGACCCCAGTAGCAAAGCGACGCGACGGGCGGACTGTAAGTTGGCTGGAAGATGACGAACGAAGACGGGTTTGGGACGGCACATGCTCCGAGCGGCGTACATGTAGACCAGCGACCGACCGAGCTGCGGCGTGACGACGGCTAGAAGACGGTTGAGCAGGTTGGCTGGAAGACCAGCCAATGTGGCGTTGCCAATAGTCTCCTATGACGTCATTCGTCTTAAGTCCGTTCGCGGACGCTCGAACGTGCTGGCACGTACCGACAGCGATTAAAAAACATTTGTAGCATTTGCACAATATTCGACATGTCAGTGTCATGCAAATGAGCCCAAAACCGCTGTCAAACGTTTCACGTTGTTTTAGGATTTCTGTTTCTTAATTAATATTATTCGAAAATAACATTATTTTCATTGTAATGGCAACACAGTGGTTCAGTTCCGATCAATTTTAGCCCCAGCTATGTACAAGAATTTTAGACCTATCTGTTATGTAGCACATATTGTCACCAATTGTGTTCCTATTTCCAAACTTATGGATGACATGGTAACGGTTGTCACTGTGGAAAAAATTTCAATTACACTGTTCACACCGTTATCCTCATAAACCTCTCAGCTGATAAGAAAACTGTGTCGCATTACTATGTAACTTGAGTTAAAAAATTTGGAACATTTTCGCATTTTTGTTGCCATAGAAACGAGGGCAGTTTCCCTTGAAATGCTCAGAGTGCAACGAGGTTGAACTATAGACATCCACAAAATTTGAAGTTCATGTAGTTACCGAGTTTGCCACATTTGGCGAACCAACGCTCAATTCTGACAGTTCATGAAACTCCTTGAAACGGAGTTCGTGAGAACCTGGTTCTGGGAGAAGAACGAGACAGTACAGACGCAGCCGTGAGAGTGTAGACCTACATGTCGTAGAGGTTGCAGTGTGCTGGACGGGACGCTGAAAACGCAGGAATGGAAAACACGGGACGGAAAATGCAGGACTGGAAAACATGGCACTGTAAAATGCGGGAAGAAAAAATTACGGCAAGCGTTGAGTGGCTAAACGAACAAACCTGAAAAAGCAGCAAGCCAAGTCTGTTCTGTCGCTCAATTCGTGATACCAGTAGCTGGAAAGGAAAGTTATATGATCAAAAGAGAGCACCGCCGCACACTTTTTTGAGTTGCTTTCGAAATAAACGGTTCAAAGACGTAACCGGCAATATAGGAAACAGAAGAAAATGCGAAGACTCAGAAACACACAGCATGCACTCACACACACAAAGGTCTCTTGCAAATAGATAAGTGCAATTTGGCTTTCCATAGTGGACATTCTCGCGTTTTCCAGTCCTGCATTTTTGTGTCCGGTACCGCGTTTTCCAGTGTCACTTTTCGACCGTCTCGCCTTTTCTATTCCCGCGTTTTCAGTCGCTGCTGCTGGACTCTGTAAATCCCAAATTCCACTTGTTGCGTCACGTCACGTCACGACACGACACACATGACGTCGCGTTCGTCGTGACCAGCGTGTCGCGCGCGTCGTGTGTGTCGCGCCGTGCTTGTTCCAACGTGGCGAACGACGAAGAAGCAGTAGTGCTCGCGTGTACAAGTTTAGTTTTTTGTGTTCTGGATTTACATCAATCGCAGGAACAACTTCTGGAAAAAGTGAGGTGGACATATCCACCCCAGTCACGCTGTGGCGACGCGAGTCGAACGTGCTTGTCGTGACGAGCGCGTCGTGACGAGCGTGTCGCGCCGTGCTGCCCGACAAGCGCGACACAGCTCGTCACGACTTTTTCCTGTGCCAAAATGCATGGGCTAGATAGCGTGTCGTGTCGTGACGTGACGCGACAAGTGGAATTTGGGCTTAACTCAGAAAGTGCGTCATATCAGATGCATATCAGTTACATCAGATGCATCACATCTTCCACTTCCGACATCAGCTGATTGTCTGACCTCATTGTACACGAATAACCCATGCACCAACGATTCAGAATGCTATCATCATCAGCAAGAGCGACTACTATCCGAAGGACAAGAACACAGATTGGCAAGATCGCGTTTCTCTGTATGTGGTACTGCAACATCGAATTTTCTTCTCTCAGCAGTTGCACCATTGAATCGTACAAGTCGTTCAGATGATCGCTGAAGTCACATTTCGCAAAGCTTTTAACATAAGCGCCGCTCAAAGCTCAGCTGCTCAGATTTTTCTCTTTTTAACAACAATTTTCAAACGTAATGCATGGCCTTTTTGGATCCGTACACCAAGCAAGACAAAGTGTGTGTATTGCAACTGTGTAATGTAACGTAACGGTGACTTCGGCGATAATAAACAACAAATTAAAAAATTGTGACTGGTGATACAACTCTGACGCTGTGACAGTCATAGTGACAAAATAATTACCAGCGTATAGCAACAATAAGAATACAATAATAAATAAAGATAAACACTTAAACAGACAACGAAAGACAGCTGTTTATGATAGCTTTCAATACAGAGAAAATAATAAATCAACAAGATTCAATATTCATTTTTATTATACAAGGCATACAAGCAATTTTTTAACAGCAGCAGCGCGTGCGGTATACAATTGCGCAGATGGTGCGCTAACGATCAGTTTGTATGAAATCAATAATATGGATCATGCACTTTGTTTGCAACTAGCAAGTGAACATCTACCACTCAATAGACACACTGTAAGTCAGAAAAAAGGATATGTCAATTTTGTATGGGTAACAACTTACCAAATGTTAGTCAAACTTAATAATATTTTGCACAACTCTTGTTAGGGCAATTTGGAATTGAAATTTGAAATCTCTGAAAAATTATATAAAGGAACGATCAGTTTGACTATTTAGCGTAATTATGGTACATGCATGAATCAATGGCCTCAATGAGTAATAAAAAGTCTACCCTTATTTCAGCAATAACTTTGCTAAGTATTGACCAAACTGGATAATACTTTACAATTTGCAAGTTACAAAGTGCAACACAATAAACCTTGATCACCATGCGAATTAAGTATGATTACACTACATAAGGTATAAAAAATACTCTATTTGTCAATATCAGCCTATCTTTCTATAAGCGACCATGGTGCTAATGACAAAAACATGCAGCTGAACAAAATGGTAAAAATTGCAGTGCCCTAAATTTAGTATTAAAAATGTGATCAGTGTCCAGAAATTTGGTTCGAGGGTATAAATGTTGGTCAACATGAGAGATAACAGAAAACTGCAATGTCGTGGTAACTCTCGTGCAGCTTGGATGACTTATCCAACTAAGGTTTAGGGTTTAAATCCTTTCAGTAGATACACAGAAGCCATCTCATAGACCGCCTCGTCGTAACGTGCTGCTGCATTGCAGCCCATGTTTCCATCAATCGAAAAAAAACTAGCAATAAAATACCTCGTCTCGAATCAACGAAAACTGACATGAACTAGCGTGGTACAAAAGTGCCACTGCAGCACTAGCTGAATGGTGCCCACAGGCCTACAGGGTATTTAGAAACGAGCAAAGATACTGGCAAATCCGTATTTTCCAAGCCATCATATCACGTCGTACGCTGTGAAATTTTTAAAAGGGTACATAATTTTTACAACATAACATATGAGTGGTCTGTGCAAGATATCTGCCAAATATTAACAAGTTTAGTCGACATTTGGCGAAGTAACTGTTATACAACCTCCAAAAGCTCGAGTCACAGCAATCATGGCTTGTACGATAGTACAAGATGTTGTTTGTACAAGCTGTTGTATAAGCCACAGGCCAAGTAAATGGGAGATGGCGATTTTCGACCCACAGAGCTCCGAGACCGACCCCTCGACCGATTTTCATGAAACTTGAAATATATAACTACTTCCAAGATGCGACCCTGCAAGCAAAACTACAGGGGGCTATGTCGACGTGGGTGGTCTGGGCAAATAGCCAGCCTGATGCATGAAAGTTTCTGTCCTTTTTTTCTTTCCTTCGCCACGCCCACAGGTCGCATTTTTGGACACATAATACGCATAAGTCATATCCAATTCAAACTTGGCACAGATACTGATCACCCAAGTGGCATTACGTGACATGACTTCAAGGTCAAAAGGTAAAAGGTCAAGTTCACAAGGTTACGCAACGTATTCAGTTAATAAATGCAATAACTCGGTATTGGTTCTGGCTACGGTGAAAACTATAATTATTTTCACCTTTTCGATAATATTTGGCAATGTCTAAGAAGTCCGAACTATCTCCTGAGATGATGGAGTCCAACATGTGTCGTATCGCTAACAAACTTACGGAAGTTTTCAAAACTTTTGTCAAGCAGCTGGTGTCATCCATTACCCACCGTATTGACACGAAGCTTGCTGACTTTCACATGAGCTTGAATATTATGACCTCTCGCATGGACGCTCTCGAGAGTCAAGTGAATCGCTTCAGCTTTCCTTCCGACGTCACTCAACCTGCAATACTCGATTTACCGGCCTCATCATCGCTTCTGGCGTCGTCGAATTCAACGAATGCGACACAGCAGGCAAGTACAAATCACAATTCTACTGTCCAAGTTATGATGGCCGTCGAGCTTGAAAATGCAGAACGACTCAAACGACAACGAAATGTCATTGTTATTGGATTGGCACCAAGCGGGTACCAGTGATGCTGGTCTCTTTACCAGTTTCTGCGAGAACAACTTGACAATCAAGCCGAGGCCTGTATCCTGTCACCGAGTCAGTCCAAAGAACTCTGCACGTGACCAACTACAGAAACTGAAAGTGACACTGAATAATACAGCTGCTGAGGAACTTTTCTCGGCATCCCAGATTCTTCGCGAATCAGATGACGAGCATGTCAAGTCTGTCTTCATCAACGAAGACTTAACACCAATGGAAGCTCAGCTGTCGTATGATGCCCGCGAACAAAAACGAAAGGCGAGACAGCCTTCTCTCCGTGAACACTTATCTGCTAGGTGATGTTGATGTTTCCTCATATTTAGAAAATGTGTACTTTTTCAACGCTCAACAAACTTCATGAATTTGAGTCATTTGTTTCCAATGCTAACTGGCACTTATTGCAGTTGTCGAAACATGGTTAAAGCAAATTTAGCTGATTCACTGCTGTGTCCCAAAGGTTATAATATTATTCGTAAGGATCGTGTTGCGTCTACTGGTGGGGGTGTTGCGTTCTTTGTTAGGAAAGATATAATAGCTACTGAAGTAGACTTGGGTTGTGGTGGAAAAAATATCGACATTGCCTGTGTAGATCT
>Ga0056115_1001972_pt1 | contig 10244 bp, 9 predicted proteins | sample WorMetOlspDAHAB1_FD_77007 | JGI IMG/M metagenome (GOLD analysis project Ga0056115, IMG submission 77007) | Marine gutless worms symbiont microbial communities from Max Planck institute for Marine Microbiology, Germany - Olavius sp. DAHAB.1 ... | reverse complement strand
GGACACCACACCGCGCTAACAAGATTATAGCGTATAAAGGATGGTGTATGAATGGGGGAGCCGGGGAATTAACCCCCCCCCGGTCAGCGGCGGGGAATTTGCCCGTCATCCATTTGAACTCGCTTGCCGAGAGGTTCACTGCTGGCTAAGCCTTTCGACCAAGTCTTTTCGATTCCCACATTGCATTTTGCAACAAATACCACCCTTCAGAAAAAGGCATCTACTTACATGGTGGCCCAATAAATTGAAACAGCGTAGTATGTCCGACTGTCCGCGTTTTCTATTGTATTTTATCTGTGTTGCCTGTCTCTGCTGCTTATGGCGAATAAACTTCATCATAACTGAGGAAATGAAACTGCATGATTCAGTAACTTGTATCAAGTGAAGATTATTCCGATCAAAGTTTGACAATGAATGTGTTCTATCAACCAATTAAGCCATCATTCGCTTACTTTATCAATCAGCAGCCGGTAGCATTTATATGGAAGTAACCAAGACTGTACATATAGTTTGTTCGGTTGGCAGTTGGCGCATGGCTCATACCGCAGCGACGCAGCTATGTGATGTGCAGTACGAAGCTTACTGCAGCTCTTTGATAGGGAGTGAGACCGCGCACTGTGAATTGCCACGAAAGTCGAGAAACGCACAGCGTTCTTTAATGGACATATGGATAAAATAAAACATTGATGGCGCATCGAACAGTTCGTAATCACACCCAACCAGGTTTTTAACCATAGATATGAACACGCAGTTTTTGCTGAGTCGCACAACTGGTACTAAATGCTAATGTAATTTAAAGTAAACTGTGAAAGAGGTGTGACTGAGTGAGTACAGTTTGGCTATGTCCCACCCGATACAGTGATCATTTGGGAGGCGGTCTTCACAACAAACCAGATAAGACGTACAAGTAAAAGCATAACACTTGTACAGCGCCACCAGCCGCACGCTGCTGCCGCATCGGCGCTGTGTGTCAAGGACAGAGCAGTCTTACATCCTAAGCCGCAGTACGAGCCCGCGCCCACGGACTTTGACCTGCATCCATAGATCCGTACGCAGCCCCGCGTAATCCATGCAATTACATAAAATTCGTTTTATCGGTGACGTATAAGGGGCTTTTGAAAGCTGTGTGACAAAATTTTATGGGATAACTAACAAAATCTCATCAATATATACAGTCCTACTGGCCGAATTATTTAGTGATATGTGGAAAGTCAAACACACTGGCTTGGTTTCGGGCCCAGATTTCGTGTCGAGTAATGGCTTTAGTGGTTCCGGGAATCAGCTGATACGCAAAGTGTAGCAAGTACCTATATCCATTTATCTAGCAAACTAGCAATACATTCGCTGATACTGGCCTTAGCTGTGAGGTGCATCACGAGCAGAAAAAGCTGATTTGATACGACAGATTGTGCGTTACAGCAGCATATCGACGTCACACTCAATGCCCCTTATCAGTAGGCCTGTTCATGTCACCGTGTTATAAATTCAATTCACTGAAGCAGCACACAGCAACTCAAATACAAGCAATTAACATATAATGTCCACGCAAAAATAGAGAAACAAAAACTATATGTGACAGCTAAAATGTCGCCATATACAATGCCAACTGGAAGACAGTGTGCTAACACTGTAGTCTGACGGTTTCACAGATAGGTCTACTGATGTTAACAGACGGAATAGCATACTTTCATGTAATCATGCCAACAGAATGTCTGCTAACAGATACAAGAGTACGTAGAACTTAATAATTACACAGCATAACTTCTTTCAGAAACAGTATTTTCTGCTGATCTGCTACTTATGTCATGGGTAAACATTCACAATAAAACAGAAGAAATGACACTACTTTCTCGCCAGCAGCAGCCATTTTTTCTCTCGAAAGTATAGGTGTAGGTGTAGTGGCGTTAGTGAACTGAGCATAAAACACACCACCATATTGGAGGTACACTTAACTTGAGTTAAAATGCGATAAAAATTCTCATGCCAGATTCTTTGCACACCGTGCGTTTCGTCACTAAAGATTGGGGAAACACTGCGTTACACTAATGCAGCAGAGTATACCTCCAACATGGCTGCAACCTTTATAGACAAAATGGCGTCACTATCACCCTGTGCCAGTGAAAATGTATTGATAGTCGGTTTGTGGAAATCGGTGTCATTCAGTGTATCTCTCTGTCCTTTAATGGCAAATGGATTAACGCATTACGCTGTCGATTGCTAAAAGTTTAACTACAGATACATCGGCAGTTGTAAACAGACAGTTTAACTATTGTTTCAGTTACGTGTACCTGTATCGTTTAATTATAGACAATTAGTATAGTTAAAATGTTAAGAAAACTACAACTTTTCTGTTGTTAACTAGCACAACATGCACGTGAGCGGAGCGGGAGGTTGTCGGAGCGGGAGCGGAGCTACTTTTTTCATCGAAATCGCCTTTGTTAGCTGTGAATTCCACACATCGGCAACAATCTGGTTTTCTTTTTGTATCATCCTGCATATGAGGAGATTCCACGCAGTTGCAGTAATCCTTGACGTGCAAAAGCCTACGTGAGAATTTTGCGTGTTGTATAAGTGGGTACCGTTCAATGGAAAGTAGTAGATATACGTGTGCATAACCTCTTAACCACCAGACTCTATATAGAGACCTAAATCTAATCATAACCATAACGGGTTGACTGAAAATGCCGGACATGAAATTGCAAGACACGACAAGTCGCTCGAAAATAGATTGCATTACAGTACATTGTGCATTTCTTTTAAATTTTATATCTTTTGTATGTACGGTGAGCGTGTTAACGTACAAAAAACTTAACTGCACCTGCTCATCATAAATATAGCAGTTTTCTCTAATCTGTATACAATGTACAGTAGAATATTGTTTGCAGCTGCTACAAAATTTAATCGTTTTGTTAATGTTGCAACTTGCACATAAACATCGTTGGTGTCGTTACTTGCTCGGATAACTCTATTCGCAGACATGTCACGTGTATTATTCGATCTTTTTTCAATTCATTTCATTATCACATTACACAGTTCCATTGCCGCAACGTCAGAATCACAATGCAAGAAGAAATACGAAAATTTAACAAAAAATACTACACATTCTTGTCGACAATGCTGTTTCTTATGAACAGTTAACTTCAATATAACTGTACATCAAATTTTCCACAATACTGCTATAATTACTGCGATTGGTAGAAACAAAAATTAAGAGATATTTGTCATGTCTTGCAATTTCATGTCCTGCAATTTCATGCCCTGCAATTTGATGGTCCGTCATTTTCATGTCCGTCATTTTCAGCGCCCCCACCCTAACTATAACTCTACTATTATTAAATAGCACCCAATAGTAAGTGTTAAACGAAAGAGGCTACATGCATATTCACGTGTCCTTCGTATCCAGAGAAATTCATACGATACAAAATATTGTTGCGCCGTGTTTACAACTTTCCGTTGTGATTGCACCTTAACCCTTGTAAGTTTGACGCATATAGCCAGGAGTGCATGGGGCTCGGACGGCTGACGACCCCTCCCCCTCCTCCAAAATGCCGGTAAATTATTCACGAACGGCGTAACATTGCTCGAGAAAGAGGCTTGCAGGTAGGCGTCACGGTCGATTAAACATCAAGATCAATAATAATACCGTTCACCCGACCAAATCAGCGCGCACAGTATAGAATATGCAGGCGTGTTTGTCGCTCATAAGTGTCAAACTCCATCTAAGAGACGGACGGACGGACAGTCCGTCCGTCCGTCCGACCGTCCGTCTCTTAGGCTGACGACACACGGGGTCGAAAATCTTAGATGGAGTTTGAAACACGGGCTACAGTTTTTAGACAACGTATAGCTGCAGGTGCATCCGTTGGATTGCTTTTTTCCAGTCTTGTCCCACAGTGGTCAGCTGCAGAAATCAGATATATACATGTAGGCTACGCATAGGCCTAGTTGAAGGTGTAAGTATACTGCCAGTCTATAATACATTTTTTCACATTTTTAATTGGAAACGTTACTTTTACGTTCTTTTAAGGCTGTTGTGTGCACGCCTTATCTCGAAGAATGAGTATACTATAATACTGTATAGTAATATATACCGGGTTATCAGGCATGAAATGCCTATAATGCAAACATTAATCAAATGGCGATCTTGTTTCATTTAGGCTTTAACTATAAATTACCGCACGACTGTTTCCCATGGCCGCATTTTGCACCTTAGCAATAAATAGGCACCTGGGGAATACAGTCAACTCGTCACTGGGCAATTTCAGAAAAGTGATAGTTACAAGACATGCTGTATACATAGGACCACCTACACTAAACCAAACAATAACCTAGCTATCACAGCTCACCATTGTATTTGTACAAGCGACGAGTTGACTGTATACCCTATGTTCCCAATAGGCCTATGGAATACAGTCAACTATATTTATTGACCTAACACGAAACTGTTGATATGGCGGTGTCGAGGCTTAGGTCTGTATAGGCATAGGCTTATGCATTATTGATTCAGCGTTGCTTATAGAGGCCTACGGCTGTATGGTAGACCAGGTGATTGCATTATTGTTGCGACTACAGCTGGACATAGGCGTACGAGATGAGTTCTCAAATAGTGACAATGTTCGTGTCAACTCGCAATGTGGGGTGTGTATATATCGACTGTCCTGTGCCAAAAGGCTTTAAGCGACATTTTTTGGTATTTTCACTTTTTTGCAGATTATGACACTACACCCAATTACGTGAAGGGGCTGAGGGATTTCCTATACCTAAAACCTGCTTCAGCATATAGCTGACGCACGTAAAGTGTGTCACAATTTGTTCATCTAAAATGATTACACCAGCCATACGTGGGCCAGCTTCAATTTCGCAGCGGTGATTAGGCCTATCCAACGTCAATCCAGGGCTGTAAAACTGTATGCGCTATTGTAGCGATACCAAAGAACTAATACATATTTATAAATTCTTTGAGCGATACCGAATGTCGCTTGGAACCTTTCAGTATGTTATAATCGAATATTACTGTCCAGTGCTGAAAGGTGTCAAGCGCCCTTGGCTGGTGCTGTCATTTTGATTGCATTAATTATACCAGGACTGAAAGGCTCTAAGCGCCCTTACAACACTAGCCAATTCTATCAATGACCGGCAAGCAGTTTGTGAAAGGTCACAAGCGACAAAGATGAATAGATTATCTAAAATTAGACAAAGTTGCAGCGTGCAATATAAAAACACCCAAGCTTAGGCGAATCAAAATTATGAAGAGAATTATTAGTTAATTTACCGAAAGTGAATATAAGCAACAAATGCTTATAATCACATTTTTGTCTCTCCTGTAAAAAAGTTGAAATGTCGCTTAGAGCCTTTTGGCACAGCACAGTCGATATGTATGTCGTGCAAAGTATGTATTGTAAAATGCAGCATTTAGTGATCGCGGAAGCGGAGCTAAAATGGGTCAGTGGGTCATCGGTCAAATGTGTTGAAATTTTGGGATGGGTCACATGAGTCGTGGGTTTAGCAGAGGCGGATTTAGACGGGGCCGAGCCGGCTCCGCCCCTCCCCCTTGGGCGACGGACTTATGCCGTCACTCACGGTACTCATCGTGTGACAACGGTACTGTATTATGGCGACACCATCGTCAGTTAATTTCTTCAAACACGACAAACATGGTACTCAGAATATTCAAAATTATTGCCATCAGTGGCTTTCTGACAGCTTTAGAGTGCACCAAATTCGTTTTCGGCCGGGACTCCGCCCCGGACCCCGCTGGGGGAGCTTACAGCGCTCCCCCAGACTTTTGCAGGCTTAAGGATGCCTCCTCCTAAAACGAGGGGAAGGAGAAAAGGGAGGGGAATGGGGAAAGGAAGTAGGAACAGGGAAACTGGCCCCCTTTCGCAAATTCCTTGATCCTCCCTTGTATAGGCCTACCCGTGACCAATGACCCATGCACAAGTCAGTCAAATGAATATTTCGTATAGGCCTAGTTTCCGTCCCAGTTAAAACGCATTTGTCGAGTCTGAAAACCAAAAGTGAACCAACGCATCAAACAGTGTTTTCCTAATGCCTACGAAATGTGATGGCCAGGAAATACACAAACTCAGCCTTCGTACGATCATTCATTATTTCCTGAACACATTGTACTTGATCGGGTTGACGAAGAACTGTTTGGTTTAACATTTGTTCTGCCTATAATTCCATGCAACATCTTGGCCTATAAGCCTACTGTACATGTAGACCTCTATGCGAATGGGGTACTTGTCCTGGACACCAGCATTCCTTTGACGTATTCTACAGACACCTGTACTACTTCATTTCCTTATTCTAGTCACGACCAGTGGCGCTGACTCCAAATGGCACGGGGGCACGTGCCCCCCACTTTACAAATGACTGGACACGGGAAAATGAGAAGTCAAAAAAGCGCTCATACATAATGCACGACTAATTGCAGAGCCAAAAAAGTGGAGAGGAACTACCATTTTTTTCTGAAGCGGCGGACGTGTGCCATTAATTTCCCACGCCACTATAGTCACTACTCTGCAGCGAGCAGTGGTGCAGGAACGAATTTGAATGTGGGGGGGGGCATTAGTCGGGAGCAAAAAAAATTTTGTTGGTCGTGTCCCTCCAATTTTGGCTCTAAAAGTACAATTAGTCGTTTTGGTGAGCGCTTTCGTGATGGTCAGTACAGTTTGGTCAGTTTCTTGTTTGCCGTTCTTCTACTCACGGCCCCCGCGCCCAGCCACTTGTAAAAGTGGGGGCACGTGCCCCCCGTGCCCCATGGAGTCGGCGCCACTGGCAGCGAGTTCGTCTTTGTAACAACCTTCTGTACTTTTGGTACCTGTGTCGCCAATGTAGATAAGGCTATAACCGGCTGATCGCGAGTCCTGAGCTCTAACATGCTACTGACCGAATATACGCCAATCATGTCGTAGGCCTCAGTTCACAATAAAAAGTATATAGATTTGTTGGTCGCACGAACCATAGTTTAACGTACCGATCTTGCCGCACCCGTAGCGCCATCAGCTGCGTAGGGATCCGCCTCTCGATATGGGGAGCGAGGGGGCTCAAAATTCTTGGGCAGAAATTTCTTCATCATTTTGGCGACGTTCCGGTGGAGACACGCAGCGCAATATGTCATGTAATTACTATACTTAGCACACTCTTTCCGACGGCCAATGTTGACGACATCCCTTTCTGTGTGGACCGAGTGAAAGTCACACCCCATATAATTGGCGAGTTTGCTGTCGAATAGCTAGAAGAGTACTTTTCTGTTAGATTGCTGTCACTGGAAAAGGCGGTCTTCTGTTTTCTGCCGCGTGACCAGGCTGCCATACTCTACCCCAGCTCATCAGGCCTTGAAGCGGCAGGCAGACCTCACTGTCAGCAGATTTCCCGGTGCCGACTGGAAGCGCCGTCGCGGTCGTCCGCACGAGCGGTGGGTAGACCAAATAATCACTCTCCAGCTTACCTATGGCGTTCCGCCGTCATCAGAGGCCATTCCGGAGCGACGCTACGGTCCTCGCTGACTACACGTGTTAACGACTATGAGGACTGTTACTGGATATCGTAACAACTTTGCAGTGTTTTATAGTGCGAGAGAACGGTTTAGTCCTTCTTCTGTTGTCATATGTTAAGAGGGGTGGCTGCATGGGCTGGCGGGGGTCTTAAGAAATGTACGTGTAAGAACAGCACATGGTGCAACAGTGAAATGCCGAAACAACACTGTGCTTCAAAAACACCGCACTCCCTAAGTTATGTTGGTTTAACTTCACCGAAACGAGCCGGTGATTAATGATTATGTGCAGGAGACATCGCCATTCTATTGCGCACTGATTGTCGGTAATCACACTGGTCGATCTGAACTGATGTCAGCTACACGTCGAAGTTCATCACAGAGATATTCCGGCGCCAGGTTATGTCAACATCGCAGGACGAGAACAATCAGTTTGTATTCCTCACGGTGATAATGCAGCCTATAATTATTTGCTGGTTTTAAGTACAACAATAACCTGGTTACAAGTGCCACAAGAAGTCAGGCGATGAATCGGTATCTGCCACGCTACCATTGTCCGAAACCAACACTGATGGCGTCTGTTCGACCACGCGATATCGCACCAGACGAAAGTTGGTCGAGTTCGCGCGAAGATCTTAACACCGCAGAACAGCAGCTTTTCGCCGAAACGGAACTATTTCGCCATGCGAGATCGACTAGTGACTTTTCGTTTGCGATACAGCCCGACTTGTATTCCGCCGCCTTTCCTGAGACACCCGTAGCAGTGGTGGAAGTACCCGACCAACATGCGAGTCCTGCGATTGAAAATCCAGCTCGTCGCAATCGTGGGTTACTCTATCGCGTCAGGTATTTGTTCGATCGGTGCCTAGGACTCGTTGACGTACCGCTGGTTCTAACATTCGGCGTCGTGCTGTATCTTGTGGATGTCGGTAGCGATATTGTGGCCGCGGTAAACCACTTTGACGAGGGTCATCCAGTCTGGGGTTCGCTAACCGTCGCGTTCGTGGTTCTGCCGGCAATCTGCTGGGCTGCCGTCAGTTGGACCTGGTGGCATGATGACGCTGACAGCAGCAGCAACGAGCACAAAGCATACAGAAGGAGAAGGATGGCGCTGTCTGTTCTACTACTGGATCCACTCACTAGGTCACAGTCTTTAGTAGAACAATACATGATGGTCTAAAAAGTAGGCAACTACCAATTTACGAATAAAATCACATTAAGACCCGTCAGTTGGGCTAGAATTTTCACCAACGCAGAGTGTAAAACAAGCACTTTAGTAACAAAATAGATCTGTTAGATGATGTGCATATTCGTAATCGGTGGCGTCATAAGTTAATGCGCTTGAAACTGCGATACGGGTAGAACAGCTAGGTGTTACGATCTATATGATGAAATCGATGAAATCGTAATTTAAAAAATTAAAAAGAGATGGAAATCTAATTTTACATAAAAATTTAATCTAATTGGCAGGCTTCAACACGATTTAATGATTTTTATCATTGATAGTTTGGTAGCGGGCTTACTTTTGTTGAACCACCGTGTAGTTTATAGTGTCTTTTCTTGTATTCCTTTGACATTTCTGTTTCAAGGTTATTTTATGTTTTCGACGTTTTAATTATACCTGTGTGTGTAGTAAGTATATTTCGCAGTGAATGCAGCGAAAAGGCATACAGAGACAAATGGTCTACGTTATGTACGTAATGTAATGTACAGGGTGGCCCAAAAAGTAAGCCACTATCACGAATCGTCATTAAATCTTTTTCATATCCGCCATTAAGGCTAGATTTTTCATCAATTTCGACTACAAAAAGAGAACAAGAATATAATCACTCTGTATTAAATATTCTGTGTGTGACCTAATTAATAACGTCATCACTTACGGTACTGCGTTTGAAGCTGCGATACGGGTAAAATCAACGCATCTGATAAAATCATGTTTGAAAACCAGAAAATAAAAGAAAATATGTAAATAAAAGAAATTTTTACATTAATCTCCATCAGAATTCACGGCTTGCTAAGGCGAGCTGATGCCAGAGGAAGTGCTGATATCATTTACCGTATCTGACGCATATCACTAGTTTGCAGATCAGGCAGTTATTGAGGTCAGAAAGCAGGTCACGCATAGAATATCTTATACCAAACAATAATATTATAGTGCTTGATTGATACTTTAATTTGACGAATAAATTTAATTTCATTGACCGGCTTTCATACGATTTAATGTGATTTTTTGGATCACTTGGCAGTGGCTTACTTTTTTGGGCCATCCCTGTGCACTTAAGTTTAAAAAATCAAGTTAGCAACGTGCAGTTTACAAGAATATCATGAATCGTGTATAACATTAAAACGTTAGCAGAATACAACGAAACGAGTAACAAATTTCGGTGGCGTATCGCATCGTTTCATACAGTGTTTTTCTGCTTTTCGGTCATAATAATTAGAGATGTTTAGAGGCCTACAGAGAGAAAAATACACACGATTTGCATTCTGTGACATAGGTCTGCTGCATCACGATGCAACGATATTAACTTTTTACTCTTCGTGTCGGGTTTTCAGCGTTTTAAATTATCCCTCTTCCCTGTGCAATTTTCCCACGTGTTTAAGTAACACCTAAGATTGCCTGTCTTGTCCATCACACTGTTGGGCCGAGCGCCACTGAGGTATTCAGTTGATGACGTTAGTAGTAAGCAAAGAACAGAGTCAGGACAAAGGACTTTTCCCGCCAAAACCCTGCTCCGTATTGGTC
>Ga0056115_1001971_pt1 | contig 10244 bp, 6 predicted proteins | sample WorMetOlspDAHAB1_FD_77007 | JGI IMG/M metagenome (GOLD analysis project Ga0056115, IMG submission 77007) | Marine gutless worms symbiont microbial communities from Max Planck institute for Marine Microbiology, Germany - Olavius sp. DAHAB.1 ... | reverse complement strand
TGCCCCAGCAATGGCAGAAGCTACCAACGTGTATGTGTGTGTCATTTATTTCTGGCAGCACGACCCACTGCACAGACAAAGACACAAACAAACAAGAGGAAAGACAGAAACAGATCAGAATACAGGTAAACACGATGGACCACGGCTGTGGAACAGCCTTCCGTCCAACCTACGACTGACTGACCGTACTCTTCAGCAGTTCCGCTGGGCGTTAAAGACGTATCAGTTTGGTTGACTCAAGACTCCAGCACCTAATGCCTTTTTGTACGTAGTGTGCCACACAAATGTTCTTACTTACTTTTAACTGCAACGCAAACCTTTCAGACACATGACTGTCTTATTAGCACATTATATGGACGGCAGTTGATAAGCAGAGTTCAGCTATAAATGCTATACTACACGAGATTTCAACACAAACTGCCACATCGACTCCATCCAGATGCAAAACCAAGCAGAACATCTGAATTTGCCACTTTGCAGTTTACAGTTGCGTTACAAGTATGTTGTTGTAATACACGACAAAGGCGATGAAGTTTCGGCCAAACTCAAAGCCACAGGACAGCCCAGTGGCCATACTAACACAGAGATGTTGTTGCTAATGGCTGATCCGACATATTTATTGTAGCAAATCGTACTCTGAGTACATACAAAAAAGCAACAGAAAACAATGAAACACGCAATAAAGACTAAATATTAAAAATGCACAATCAAATCACCTATTAATGTACAAAAAGTAAATTAAATATTTCATCAAATGTATGCAACAAACACAGTTTGCCGTCTTTTACCAAAATCCTAACCACAGCACAAAAACGCGGCGAAACATGTATCAACGAACATCAGTCACAGTTTAAAGAAGTCTGACCAGCACAGTTGTGTTTGTGGTAATAGATTAGCTCTGGAATAGTGGCGAATGAATGCTTCTCCGCCAGGTAGTACAGTCCCTCCGAGTTCTGTCGAATGTGGTAATGCTTCACCACGCCCGACTCTGTGCTGTAACACATATCGACAAATCAAAATAGCAAACACACACACGCACACACTCGGTCTGTGGTCGTATATTCAGTGATAGTCCACAGACCGATTTCCTAATTTATTCATACATACATGCAAAACCAAACATATTGACGTAAAATATATCTGCCAATTTATTGCATGTAACATTCTATGTTTAGTTTATTTCAAAAAAGACGTTGAAACCTGGTTTTATTATGGTAAATTTAACGTGTTCTTGTCATATAAGTGTCTCAAATTCAAGTTCTAACATTAAATATAAAAAATGGACCAACAACAATAACAACATCAAGATATCAACAACATAGCAACAACACACAAAAAATAAGACATAATATTTTACACAAGATAAAAAGCATATCTTTAACATCTATATGTATCATTTTAATAAACGAACAAATTTTGTGTTGCAGCGGCCTGGAGCCAATAGCTTGGATTAGTAAATGCATAGTAATCCCTGCAATTTTGGTGCGGGAAACCATTAAGACTGGTAGACTATGGCTGTACGGCTGCAGGCCAAAGTCCGACGCGTGGACTTGGGCTGTGGCCAAGGTTCAACACCGGCCCTGTCTGTGATGCACAGCATTGCTGGAGCGGCATATGTGGCTTGCGGTGCCATGTAAGCGAACCTTAACGTAAGTGAATCTTTTTAAATTTATACACCGCACGTATAAATACTGGCGCATGTAATCATTCCGTAGGGAACGGAGCGAGGTACAGTGAAACTGCAACGAACCCGCCTGATCGGGTGAAGACGGACAACGTGTTCATGTCTTTCTGTGTCGACGGACGAACGATGAAGCAACCTTCTCGGCCATCCGCCTCCAAAATGTCTTCGCATATGTGGCTTGCGGTGCCATGTAAGCGAACCTTAACGTAAGTGAATCTTTTTAAATTTATACACCGCACGTATAAATACTGGCGCATGTAATCATTCCGCAGGGAACGGAGCGAGGTACAGTGAAACTGCAACGAACCCGCCTGATCGTGTGAAGACGGACAACGTGTTCATGTCTTTCTGTGTCGACGGACGAACGATGAAGCAACCTTCTCGGCCATCCGCCTCCAAAATGTCTTCGCTCTGAGTTCGAGACGTTGTCTTACAGAACCAACTGCAAATTCGCAACCAGCACAGCCTACCACACCTGCAGACTTGCTTGCAATATGATGTACACTACTAGTAATAATAATAATACTAATAATAATACGCACCAATGGCCACCAATGGAATAGTTTTTATTATTTTCACTTAGCTTTTAACCCTCGGGATCTTTACTACAGAGGGTATAAAAATAAAATAAAATAATAATAATAATAATAACAAGAAAACTCACAAGGCGCTGAAACATGGTGGGGCTAACTGCAAGGGGGTTGAGGAACGTTCAAACAAGCTTCAGTCCTAGATGTTAGTTGTCAGTAAAAATGGGAAATTGGAAACAGGTGCATCTTGGTTTTGGCTTTTTAGGACCAAGGTCTCACTGCTGTAGCAGCAACTTTAGTAACTGCTCGAGTTTACGCTTCAGAGCAGGGCTATATTGGCAGGTGGTGAACAGAAAGGTGAGATTTCTTAGGTTCACTAGCGCCTTCTCAGTCTTGTCTTCTAATTTCATGGATAAACACGCCAGCATTACAGGTGCCCACCACTCCTGTTACCATGGCAACTGGTTTAGAACTGAAAGTTTGTCATTTTATCACAATATCTGCATTTAAAGATGGCACACAGCAGTGACTGATGTGCTATGGGCCTCACAGTTTTGCAGTGTCGGGGCCAACAAGCAGGAACTCACTACCTCAATCGTTCCATGACGCAACCCTGACATTCGGACAATTCCAACACAGACTGAAAACGTTGCTGTTCCGTTTGGCCTACGGGCGCGATTTTACTGCACACTTGTGACTGTCTAAAAAAAGTGGCGCAAGATAAATGTACGAACTGAACTCACAAACATACCACCAACTGTACCCACAAATGTACCAACTGTACTCACTCATACTGGTCGAGTCCACTGCTGGAGCAGAGCTGAATGTAGTTGGTTGGAATGTATCCGATTTCGCTGAACACACACGACACTTGACAAAGGTATTTCTGCATCTGCTGTCTATTAGATTACGGTTCACCAATACCAGGGTACATCATTCCCTAACCGTAAACCTAACCCAAACGTCCGATCAAAGATGCAAGTGTAACACTCAGACGCCAATTTTCACGTAGTGCCTATAAAAAACTATACAATATAAAAACTTACATAGCAGAAGTCAGAGAGTCACTGGTGAACTGCAGCATAGATGGAGTAGAACCAATGTAATCCAGCGGGCCAATTGGGAAAAACAAAGGCTCTATATGGCTCTCAGACACTCCAAAGGTAGTATGTCCTTAATGCCATCAAACAAAGGTTAAAGCATAATGAAGAAAATAATTAATTAACACATACACTAATAGTAATAGGAGAACAAATTATGTGAGCAGAGCAGAATATGGTGGCTGACTGAAAATCTAGCAGACCACCCACAGCCACACACAAAGACCACCTATATAAAGGGTTGCCAACTGGTATTTTGAAATGCAAAATAAGTCAAATCTGGCAGTGGAAATTTTGGTTTGGCAGTATTTCCTCACTTTGGATTATTCGATTTCACAGTAACCACAGAAAAGCATTGTTTCCCCTCCACGTTCCATTCACTAGCAACTCCAGCTATATTATGCCAAATTCCATTTTATGGCCATACTAAAGTTGCAAACATAGTTTGCTGGGTCAGTTTGGATGGGAACAATGATTTGACATTTTTTTGCAGCTAATTGGCAGTAAACTGCGGTACGTTTGGCAGTGTGCACCGAAAATTAGTTTGCAACCGTGTCCACATACAGCATCAACGAACACCCGCACATTATTCATTAGCAGACGTCAATTAGCAAATGCCAACCCGAATTTGTTGCGTGCCTGACACCAGTTGACATCAGAAGTCAACTCGTCGAGCAGTTCATACTCTTCACCCTGCACAAAGCCACACACATGCCACACAAGCTGCAAAATGCACCGTTCTTCAACGCAAAAAAAATACAAGTCTGACACGCAACTGAAATGAAATGAGTTTAGTTAAGGTCACTTCACAGCCGACAGTTGTACTCACAGCAAACTGCTCGACTGATTCTGACCAAATAGTCAGCACACCAAAAACATACAATCCGGAAAACTCAAGCAAGTATAGAAAGCAGGCCACATCAGAGCTAACATGGACTGGTTGATTCCAATGACACTTGGCCAGTCAATGAAATTGGAACACTTCGAAATAAAGTATATCACATTTCTTTACGGGCCTACCTAACAGCACCACCCTGTAATTGTAACGCATCAAGTATATCACATTTCTTTACGGGCCTACCTAACAGCACCACCCTGTAATTGTAACGCATCTGGGAAAGACAGTGCAAAAAAACCTGCTACAAAATAGCAAAGATACTACGAATACAAAAAGTGGAGTCTCTTGATCCTAATGACTGGAGTGGCCACTTTGAAGCAGGTGTGAATGAAATGGCCGGAATTGCCACGGGGCAGAGTGAGTATGCACAACCTTGATAAGCTGCAGTTCGCCGACTTCAAGCGCCGTGTAATTGTACAACGCAAGAACTTTGTTGCTCTGATGCCATCAAACACACACACACGCACGCACACACACATATACACACAAAAACATGCACAACACAAGTCACCACCATTACTAGCTGGCAATGCAACAGTTGCAACGTTTCAACTTAAACGATGCCGATAGCGACAGCAAAGTGAGAGGAAAAAACCACAATGACAATTTAAAACTGTTAAATTTCAAAATTCCTTTATTCCATATTCTTCGATTCATTATCTTTAAGCTTAGATTTTGTTTTCAATTTTTGGTTTGAATTTGGTCTAGCACTGATTTTATCTAATAATCTAGCCTTTGGCTGCTACATGAAATAAAACCACTCTCTCTCTCTCTCTCTCTCTACAACTGTTGTCACAACTAAGTAAGCAGAAGTTTTGCCACTTAAACCGACAAAAAAATAAAAATGTTCAATCGCGATCACAAATATGATTTCAACTGCTATTTGTTCTTCTTATAAACGGTCGAAATTCCTCACTAAAACTTAAACGTCAAACTGGAAATGGAAGAGAGAGACCCTGAGTGGTATCGGAGGTGGTGGCAAAGGTCGCATGATTGACGGAGCACGAGCCATAACGTCTACACATGCACAGAAGTAACTCACTGCAGAAAAGACACATCACATTAGATAGACATAGCTAACACATGAACACTAGTGAAGATGGTTTGCTGTCTGTGTCAATGTATCAAAAATGTCAATATACATAGCACATTATCGTACAGTGCCTCCACTGCACTTGATGTGCTGAGTACTGCTAAAACAGATGCGTCTTCAGCAGGAAACCAAAGCCCTAGGTCTGGATCACACAGGTTGTTGCCCAGAGAGTTCCAGATTGTCGGACCGACCCACGGCAAAAACACAACGGTTGTACGTGCCTGGCAGGACAAATCGGCGGCTGCTGGCCAAACAAAGGTGCTGCTGTTCAGCGACATGAGGAACTAACTTGCACAGCTGATGACTCAAACATGCGACATTTTGTCTGCTGGATAGAAATTGGACTCATCACAGAATAACAATGTTATCATATTAAAAAAGATCTGCAATTTCTCACTGAAGAGGCATTCACCGACTGAACGTAAGTTCAAGTGCTTATAAATACTGTTGGTGATAAAATTAAGCTATATTGTTACGATGTGTTGTATATTATAAAGTGCCCCTAATTGTCGCATTAAACATCTCAATCATTTCCAAGAAGCTGGCATGTAATAACAATGCACAGTTGACATTTATGAAATATACTTGACACATAAATTGAATTCATCATGCAACATAATCTCACAATAATTTGCAGTCGCTACATTAAAATAAACTCCAAAACAGTTTGTTGAAACAATGTCATAAAGGCTAAAGTCATACAGAACCAGCTGTCAATATGTGGGCTTCGAGCAACGCAACTTGTGGTGCAGCTACAAACGTGTTTCCTCGTCGTGTCCTTTGCTGCGCGGACACAACTCTGTCTCATTGATCTCTCGAGGCTTGTAGAAGCCTTTTGAAAATTCTCAATACCTTACTATGGTTAGTTTGTGGTAGCACATTGGACTCGAATTGCAATTTCTTCACATGATCGAAAGTGAAGTGAACCGACAACAATGACCTACCGCCAGCTTTCAACAAATTAAACACTAATCCCCAGCATTGTTTTGCTCCCCTTTTTGCCTCCTGAGCATAATCTGGAAACTCGTTCAACATTTCGTGCCCGGGGTAATCGTTTCAGTTTGCCACAGTGCGAAAGCAAACTGTTTAAAGATGCATATCTAAATGGTGTATTATTCTTGTATTTTTAATTCTAATGTTTTTCATTTCATGTTTCTATTGTTTCGTCGTGCTTTGTACACGGTTGCAGATGTCAACTTTTATGTTAATAAAGGCTTACTACTGCTGCTGCTGCAACTACTACCTTATCCTCCCCAAAAAATGGCAAAGGCAACCTGTGTGGCCAAGACTGGTAGAGATGGCGCGTCGCCACGTGACCGACTGGCAACCCTCGGACCGCTTGTTGATGCTGTCGCAGCAGCTAAACTTGCCATGTCGCGACAACCAGATGCCCGGATGGTACTTGCTCGAGAAGAACGCTCCGCACGAGGCACTTGCTACACAACATCGACACAATTTCACTCGCACACTTTGCAGCCACCATCTCAACACCACTTACTTCACTTCCAAGAGCAGTGCTTGTCAACCTTTCTATTGGAATGGAATCCTTCGGAGCATTTACGTTGCTAATGGAACCTCGTGCAGTGACACCAGGGTTTGTTCTATTCTAAATGGACAGAAACTTCACTTTCCTATACTATGTTATGTATGAAAATACACCGGCTAATACAGGTAAGTATCACTGTAATTGCAGTCAAAATTGAAAATAAACTCGTGTGTCCAGAAAGGCCGATACACAAATACGTTATGTGTACCATTAGCATCAGTTAGCAATAGTGAATATTTCAGTGCTTGGTGATATCTACAATGCAGTTGATTTCTTGTCCATATGTTCAAGACAGACACCTGACCGGTGGAACCCATGGCTGGCGCCCACAGAACCCCAGTTAAACACCACTGTTAGAGAGCAAGGCGAAAGTGCCAATGCCAACGACTTGGTCGGCAATGTGCCTCCGCAGGTCAAACGCAAAAGCCACCATCAAGTTTCACATCTATAGCTGAACAAACACTTGCAGCAGCAGCAGCTAGATCGATCGATGAGTCGTGTGATTTGTAACATTCAGTTTCTGAGGACATTTTTATTCGGTCAGTGGGACAAAAGCGCACTGAGAATTCAATCCCCCAATCTTTTGACTGAGCTTTAGATATACTCTCACTTACTTACTTATATGCACACGCAATATATACTAAATAGAACACATGCAGCATAAAATACACGATACAAATTACAAGAGGAATTACTGGGGGAGAGGGGTGTATGGATAGTGACAGTGATGCAAGAAATTTAGCAACAAATGATGTGTCAGGCACAGCACATCCAGCCAGTATACCTGCAGATGAGACTTGGTTTAGTGACTGACTGATTGGGATTTAACGACACATTACGATAAATAACTCATCAAAATAGTATGGCTGGAAATGTAAAGAAAAGTTGTGTATAATTTTTGATAATAAGGCACCACACATTATGGCTTATCCAAACCACTGTGCAGATTTACACCCACAGCATGCTCCACTAACATACTACATTGATTGAGCACCATACCACAACCGCTATATCACTGACTGATTGGGGTTTAATGGCACTTTCAGCACAATAAGGCTGAATCGTGCCTTCCACAACTGCTATATAAAGCAGATATCAATGGAGATATCCGACTGACCTGCCCTGATTGCATTAATCCATTCCGTTTGCTGTGCCTCATTGCAAGCCATTATGTACAGTGTGCTCAAGTCATCCGCTCTGTATACGACCTGCACCACATTGGCGCACACACACGACCATTGGCAAACATTTAAGTGCCGTAATAACAGGATCACGTTTTGCGGTACAAAAGAAACATTCGAAGCACATTAGCACGACAATAGTCTGTAAAAATTAACTCGCGACTTACATGCTCAAACAAAAACAGAGCTTGTAAAACGTGTTCATCACACATTTTGGAAAGACTTAGTCTATTTGATGATCCAACGATCACTGATATGATGATCAAAATTGGTGCATTACAATCACAACATTCTCCATAATATTTTGAATAAGCGTAACAGGTTAGAGTTATGGTTACGGTTAGAAGCCTCGTTAACGGTTGCTGTTCAATCGAAACAACTGGATCATTCTTTGGATCACTAAATCACTGCTCATAGAACAGCAATACGTTTCAAAATGTATAACAAGTTTTTATTTATTTTTTACGTTCAGCAAAAAAAAGTTGCTGCACAAAACTGCTGATACATAATCGCATGCAGTTTCTAGTCACCTAGTGAAAGTGAGTGAGTAGAGTTTAACGCCCCACTCGACACAAGGTCATTTCGGAGGCGGAGCCTAAAGTGAAAGGACGAACAACGAGTTCCAGTGTAGTGCATGGATCTTGACTTGCGCTGAAACTCGGTGTCTCCACCAAATGCGACTTATCTGTTTTCGACGAAACTACCTGAAACGCCGACTACCTGAAACGCAAATTTTCTGTTGCCGAGATGCTCGGAATCGGCCCTCTCCACTGCCGTCACTTGATGCAGAAGCACCTCACCTTTAAACTTGTGTGGCCCAGACTACAACACACACATGCACATACACATAGGAAAGCAACACAGTAAAAAGAGCTCACGTAATCATATAAATGCACAACGACCAAAACGAAGTTGCATGCAAGGTTTGTCGCAAAGTCTTAAGAACTGAATGGTCCACGTGTATAATGTATATCTGATTTTGTCACTTCGCAACGAAATTCCAAGAGGACCTCCAGAAGTACCCTGCTTGGTGATTTATCACATAAATTGTACAATTTCATCATCATCACCATGTCAATCATCAGTAAAGTCCCAAGCCACCAGATTATATCCTGTGCCAGTGTCAGAACCTGTGAAGCGCACAGATTGAAACAGTAAGGCAGTGACCTCAAACTATAGAGACTGGAGCTACTTGATTACTTATTAGAGAGGCTTTCACCACTGTTATACTGTCAGATTCAGCACTAAAACTCCACCTCCGGACTTCCAAGGCAGCTTTCTAGCAGCAGTTACAGCACAAAAGTTACTGGCATCCTTTGACCATTAAAAAAGAAATAGAGTTTCCACACAACATCAATCGAATAGCTCAAATATATGTATGCCTTTAAGTGGGTAAATTTAAGTCCGTGGCACACTGGAAAAATACTGGCTAATAACCGACCACTTAATAACCAGCAAATTATGCCGACTGACAGCCAATGATAGCCAACAGACAGCGCAAGCAGATGACTGTGAAAAGTGGTTGACAATCCGAGAAAATGCTCACGTCAAGAGAACCATCCGAATATCGTAGCACCAGCGGGAGAAGCTCAAACCAACGATGGCGATAGTTCTCCGACGTGAGTCGACTTTTCATCTGTGACCGCTTCATCATGTAGTCTTTCTTGAGCAATTCAAGTGTCGCCATCGTCGTGCACAACACCTGCTGCTATCACAGTCTGCACGTTCAAATTAAACACAGACTTGGCAGCTATAAACTCCGGCATCTTTTACCAACTCGGCAACTGCACAAAAAGAGGGCGTTACTATACGTATTATAAGTGACGTTGATAACTGAAATGCCGATAATTTCCACCGTAAACTAATTCAACACCAGACTAATACCAATAGTTACATCTGCATATGTAAAGCTAATGAACCAGTTTTGATTTTCACTGCAATAGTCATAATACAGAATGAGTTGCTTGGTGGCCAATTCGCAGCAAACCAACTCGCGGTTATTCAAGTCGCAGTAGCTCAGCCTAACTACATACTCGAATTTCCACGACGTAGACGTAGAGAGTTGACAGGCGCAGGTTGAAGAACCTCTTTTGCCCGCCTCTCAAATACACACTAAATACACACTAAATATATTTTATAATAAAAATTTTGAACTAGCTTCACTTCGGCTTCCGGTTCCATGAATTTCAGCATGATAATCATATAATACATC
>Ga0056115_1001970_pt1 | contig 10244 bp, 5 predicted proteins | sample WorMetOlspDAHAB1_FD_77007 | JGI IMG/M metagenome (GOLD analysis project Ga0056115, IMG submission 77007) | Marine gutless worms symbiont microbial communities from Max Planck institute for Marine Microbiology, Germany - Olavius sp. DAHAB.1 ... | reverse complement strand
TTGCACCAGTTCCGTCATATAAGCAGGCATTTGTGTTAAATGTCTTCGATCCCATTTTGCTGTTTCCGTTCAGTTAAGGTTTCATCGTTTGCACTAATTTTTTCCATATCGCACCTTCAGGCACACTAATTGATGAACCCACATATATTACGTCAGGCGTAGAATATTTGATACCAACTGATAATATTCATGCGCTTCATTTACACTCATTTACGCTAAAAATCTGGCATCGTCGAAGGATTTTAACACAAGTTGTTGATTAGTCGGAATTTAGACCAGATGCTGTTTACCGGATGTACGCTCACAGCTGATGTAATCTGCAGGTGCCAGTGATGTCTGAACAGTGAACAGCTTATTCGATTACGCAAAAATGTCAATGCATATTAGTATTCAGATAGGCGGAGTTATGCACATTACCTGATATGCAATTAAGCGGACGCTTTACGCCTGCAAAAATGCTGTTTGTTGTTGGTTTTTAGTATTCTATTCGAATAAACGGAATATGCTTTTATGCGGTATGCGGTATGCGATTAAGTGGGTTGCACTGTAGTGGTTTACTTTTCTTGGCCGCCCTGCATGTGGATGATACGATAGGCCACAGCTCATCGACGTGCAGGAATCGAGTGAGGCAGGTCGTTGGGGTCAAAGTGCGCGGGTTTTGCCACGCCTGTCCACGTCGACTACTGCAGTTTATACAGGCCTATGGCTGCGTGATCGATTTCAATACAATACAGGTACATAGGTATACAATGCTGTGATGATATGTACAAACTTGCCCGTTAATCACCGCTGGCGATCGATCAATCTGCAGAGTTGGTTTTAAACTGGCAATGTGTCAACGACACTGTTGTAAATGATCAACGCACGCACACGACCGTTTCGATATTAACCAAATGTACTGCGTTGTACGCAGTCTTTTAACACGTAACAAACGTAGGCCTGCTGACGAGCACACGCAACCACGATAAAAATACAGTACAGTGCAGTGCAGCAAAGACGAAATTTTTTAAAACATTAAAATAAGTACGTGCATACAAGTAATAGGTATTTCAAACAAACAACATGCGATGAATGTGTGTTCATGTATTTATTTGCTTGCTTAATGAAACACAAATCAAGAGTATTAGCATTTGGTGAGGAACGAGGCTACATACAAGCCACTACCAAATGATAAAAAATTGTATTAAAATCTGCTAATGAGATTAGATTTATACGTCGACTTAAAGTATGAATCAAGCACTATAATATTATTTGTTGGTATTAGATATTCTATGCGTGACCTATTTTCTTACCTCAATAATTATCCTTGACCCAATACCAACGAATAATATTATAGTGCTTGATTCATACTGTAATATGACGAATAAATATAATCTCATTGACAGGCTTTAATACGATTTAATATGATTTTTTTATCATTTGGTAGTGGCTTACTTATTTGAGCCACCCTGTAGATTAATAACAAGAGATATGTTCAAGTTGTGGGTATCGGTATGCACCTGAAGGACGACGCTGGACGACAAGCTCCGCTGTATAATTGGTTCTGTGATGGTAGCAATAAGAACAGCAGCTCTTCAGCACATGGACATCTCATTAATTGGACTATAACAGAGTCACCGGTCAGGCCAACATCGAATAGTTAAACAGGCCATTTTGCACGCTATCATTTTACGCCTCGGGCTTTGACTTTTAAGTGTTATGACCTGTTCGTGCGTGGATGCAATGTACAGGCCACTGTACCTACATGCTGTATTGCACGCATTCGGCACGAGGAATATTTTGATATCGTTGAGTTTGTCAAAAAAAATTTCGAAGGCCAATTTCTTGAAAATTAATCGCCCGCATGTATGTATCATTTATCGTCACTACAAGCGTGACATAACAAACCCATATAAAAATGGAAATATATAAAAATACACGAGGCATAAAGTGACATGTAAAATGCTATTTATTTATATAATATATTATTATTATTGTTATTATTATTAATGTTTTTGTGTAATATTGGTTTAGTGATGCCTCTGATCGTGTGTCGATAATGATGTAAATGTGAATCATCCAGTGTTTGGAAGAATCAATGATGCATGTGTCATGATTTGTATATATTGTTGATGCAAAACAGTATAAAGTATCAAAACGATCGAATTAGGGAAGCTATGTCAGTGTCAGCATATTTGATACATTTATCATAGGTAGCCTATCAGCTGTTGGCTGCTATAAACCGTTTTTGTTACATCAGTATTGTTACATTATTTCAGGACTGAGTTCGCGAAGCATGCTTTCCCATGCTCAGCGCAATCTGTCTGAAACTAAATACCTTCACTCGCTTTCTTCTTTTGATTTAATTTATCAACTGTCAGAGTTAACAACAGACGATGACGAAAAATTGTTAATTTAGGCAGTGCAACGATAATTTTAGTAGTTATGCATGCGCCTTTGTTCGGTCTTAAGAAAAAAGGCGTCATTCTGTGTGGGTTCAAGGCTACACCTGCAGTCTCGTAAATACGGGATTGACACCGCTGGTGTTTGTCCGTTTGTATGTTTGTCAGTTCGGATGGAGTTTGACACTTACGGCGCTTTATAAATCAGTTTTTTATTATTACTATAGTTGTTTTTATGTGTATTTAGTGTACGATAATATACTATAATAAACAGAAGATCGTCGTGGTGGTTGCATTGGCAGACCATGGTACATTGGTGCATCAAACTGCGACGGAAGACAATTAGCATCGACAACTAAGTCGTGTGTGGTGTATGCAGCTGCGGGTGGCCGCGAATGGCCGGAATCCGGGCATTTCCCGTGACAAATTCCCCGGATGTTCTCCCCCACCTATCGGGAGGTTGACCTTTCCCCAATGGGGCGACCAATCCTAATAGGCCTAGTACTAACAACTGAAATACTATATAGAAGCAAACTTTTAAACTACCACAAATGCAAATAAAAATTAAAAAAGTATCTAGGCCCTGCCTATACCCAGAAATACTGACTGAGCTTATATGACTTACATTTATTCCTCTTTCCAGCCGGTTAGTTAATAATTACTAAGATCATTTCTATGTCCGGCGCGTATAATAACAAAAAAGTGAGCTAGGCTGCGATCTACATTTAAATACAAATGTTATCAGCAGACGTTTGAATTCTGTGTAGCTGAGGTCCTGTGTTCCTGAAGCTGGTGCGAGACGAGCGCCAGCAGCAGCAGCAGCAGCAAACTTCCGTCGCCAAAGTGGGGGTACGTTTGGGGGAGAATTTTTGCCCTACACTTGAATGGCCGCTCAGCCGCGGATCGCTTATTTGCAATACGGCAGTTAGAGAACGCCACACGGTGCAGGGTCTACATGTATATTGGGGCGGGTGGACCAAACCAACACTGCAAACGCAGTGATCGATAACAGCGCGACAGTTCGGTTCGGTTGGCCGTGTATAGACGTATGCGATATTAACTCGTCTCCATACGTGTCAGTCTCGCTGTACAGCACAATGCAGCTATTGCAGTGAACGTCGCAGTCAGCTGCAAACAAGGTAACGGCTGTCGATATGCATGCGTAGGCCCCATAGGGATAGGCTATGCAAGAGGGTGACGGGACCCGTTAACTGATAATGAAAAGTAATACAAATACATGAGCATTGCCAATCAAACACTATAAGTCTACTAACCTAATCATAATCCAACTCTACTAAACAGCACGCAGTATATATTGAACATTCACTTAATATAGGCGCGTTCTATCCAGAGACTTTCATAGGAGGCAATGTTGTTGCACCGTTTAAAAAACTTTCGGTTCTCATATTCCTGTTCTCCAGATAGCGTGACAGCGACGTCGTTCTGTCTACAATAGATACCGACGCCGTGCTGGAAGTATAGGCCTATACTGCGTTGAAGCATTGTAACGCAGGACTTGTTAGTGTGCGGTTCTAAATGGATTCTGTGTGGGAATACACACGCACCATACAGTCGAAATACAAAGTGTATACGCATAACGCAGTTGCGTAAAATGTTTAGATTTCCGTAAAATTTTTTAACCCACTCTTTGTTCACATTAAGAATGCCTCCATTGAGTCCTGCACCGTGGTTTTATGCTCAGTTCAAAATGACGTCCCTGCACCTCGTATACAAGAGGTGGCGATGACGTCATTCATTCTGCTCCGACGTCAGTTTCAGTCGCCATCTTGTGAGGCAAGTGTGTAGCAGCAATTTAAATTTGCCCGTTTGGGTTATTTTTGCTGGAATTTGACAATATTTGATCGTCTAAAAATATCGGTTGACTAAAATCAACCAATTGCATAAACGTAAACACACAACGGGGTATTTTGGTGATCAATGTGGATGCAATTAATTAAAGGTAAATGTGGCATATATTACTCATTCGAGTAAGGTATACCAGGTGGCCCAAAAAAGTAAGCCACCACCAAATTATCAAACAATTGTGTTAATTGTATTAAAGTCTGCCAATGAGATTACATTTTTTCGTCAAATTAAAGCAATTATCAAGTACTATAATATTATCCGTCGGTATTAAATATTATCTGCGTGACCTAATTTTTGACGTCAATAACTATGCCTGACCTACAAAGTAGCGATATGCATCACATACGCTAAATGATGTCAGCGTTCCCTCTGGCTTCAGCTCGACTTAGCAATTCCATTCCTAAGCCATTTTTAAGATGGAGATTTATGTAAAAAATTCTTTGGTTATCATATTTTCTTTTTTTTGGTTTTCAATCATGATTTTGTCATATACATTAATTTTACCCACATCGCAGTTTCAAACACAGCAACTGATGACGTCACAAATTAGGTCACACATAGAATATTTCATACAAACTTAGAACATTCTTGTGTTCACTTTATACCAAAATTTATGAAAAATGTTACCCCACTGGCGGTTTTAAAACATTGTGATGATTATTCTTGATAGTGGCTTACTTTTGGGACCACCCTGTTTACACTGTGGCGTCCGTTTTATTGAGTGCGTGGAGTGCATGGTGTGAATGTTACAGACGCTGGCAAAATGAGTTCCTTTCCGATGCCGCACACTTGGAAGGACATCTTCATCAATGTCGATCTGCACGCAACCGCGTCCATTTACCTCGACAAACTCGACAAATGGAAAGAGTTCGCCAAAGCGGCTGCCGCTGGACGCAGACTGACGCGCGTCGTCCGCCGCTACGAGAATTTGTGGTTGCCGATGCTGGCCAGCTGCAGTGTCGACGAGGAGTTCGAACCGCCCGATGATGTCCACTGGATGTGGCATTTGCACCAGTTGCTGGCCGACTCCTATTCCAGGTACTGGCATGGCACCGACTCCATATGGCACGAGGGCACGCCCCCTTTTACAAATGGTTGGGCACGGCAGCACCGTGTGTAGAAGAACAGCAAACAAGAAACTGGCCAAACTGTACTGACCATCACGACATCGCTCACCAAAACGACTAATCGTACTTGGAGAGCCAAAAAGGTGGAGGGGCACGACAAAAAACACGTGCTCCAAACTCTTAAATTCGTTCCGGCCCACTGGGTTCTGGCCCCGTGTGATGGTACTCGGGAATGATAGAACAAGCCCATCTCGCGTTTCATAACCGACTGTTGTGAGAGGCGACTAATTCATGGTAGTTTTTTAAACGTGTGTTGTGTTGTATTTAATGGATTTTTCTGCGCTGTTTGTTTTTGACTTCTTCTCTATCTCTCAATTTTGTTGAATTATACATTTTTCGGCCAACTAGTAATTTTCTATTTACTCATTAGGCTTAATATGAGTTTGTTAATTACAACATTACATCATCAAAGATACGATACTGTTTTTGCTGAAAATGCTGTTAAATCCCATCTAACTAATACCACTTTCCCACTTATGCGGTTCAAGCCGCGGTTCTCTGCAGTTTTACCAATCCTTTTGTCGGCGGAAGGCCACGGTTGTTTTTTGGGAGGTCGCAGAAAGTTTACTTTTTGATTGCGGTCACTACGGTTCTTTTACGGTCGCGGTTTAGGCCTATTTTGTGGTTTCCTGTGGTTCTGTGTGGTTGTAGAAGCGCAGAGATGCAGCGCGATAGGAAAGTGACTATAAGTAACTATTGCAGGCACTGTATCCAGCGGTTTGGCAGAGTCCTTCCGCACCGATTACGGACCCTGTTGCCCGTGCAGCTGGCAAGAACGGTTGAGCAAACGTCGAAGGCGTGGCGACAGCGCTACCCCGACGAGCCGTTCCAGCTGCCGATCTCCGAGTGGACGTCGCTGCCCTCCGACGCCGAGCGGATGGAACACGGTCACCTGGCCGATCTGCTGACGGGGGTCGCCCGCCGCGAGATCGACTTCACGTATCAGATTGCTCTGCCGCACGTGCGCGACGCAAACTTCCTGTACGCGGCCGTCGAACGATACCGGAAACTGTTGCTGCTGCGGCGGCTGCGAGCAGCCGAGGTCGCAGCGAGTTGGGCGTTTCCGACCGACATCCTGCTGATGACGCGAGTCCACGCGCTGCACCCGACACAGTATGGCGGCGACATTCGGCGACTGCTCGGCGACTCCACCACAGGCGCAGGTGAGATTATCGTCGTCGTCGAATGTGAGACGTTATAGGCTTTCTGTTGTTCTCTGGGCTGAGACGCTATAGGTCGCGGTGAAGGGCGCCGCGAGGAGAGACTCGCGGCGGGCGATGACTGGAAAGTTGCAGATGGAAAGAGCTCAATGGGACGGGTTACACGCATGACGAGGATTTTTGTGGAAAATTTTGGAAGCGTATAGAGCAGATTAAACCAACTATTTGAATAATATGTAGTGTATATTATATGTATTAGGAAAACCCGCCCAAAACTTTCCAGTCGTCTACCCGTCACACGGCTGCTCCAACGAGCCGTTCACCACAACCCATAACATCTCATCGCAGAGAACTGTTGTGACGGTCGCTACTAGATTATCGCTATCTGTCGATATTAGAGAGATAACGCAATACTTTTTTGACATTTTCTTTAAAAATAACAACCAAAAAACAAAAAGATTAATATAATGTGACAATAACAAGACAAACACGCTCCAAATTTAACGTCGAAACGCAAACCGTCAACAACGTCAACCTGTCAACCGAGCGCAACAAAACCTAAACAAAAAGACAGCGCACGTGGCCTGTCGCTTCCATGCGCCATTACACAGGTGACCTCTATAGACAGCCTGTAATGTCTCAGTACCTCATCGTCATCATCGTCGCGACATTGTCAGTGATTTCTAATCCTACTATACAAAGAACGCAGTCGCATTAGTCCTTTAGTTTTACTACTTTGAACGAATAAAAATGGACAAAACAATAACAAAGAAAAGAAAATTAAATGAATTTAACTGAAAAAAATTATATGGAAAATAAAATTTTAATTAAAATGACGATTTTCTAAGAATCTCACTAAGATTCCGTGTTCAAAGCGAGCCAGAAAAAATTGTTTTACGTTTGTAAAGATGTTAAATGTTCGACTGGCTGACTGTTCCATGTGCTAGGACTGGCAACAGCAAACGCACACTTTCGGCGTTGAGATCGAGTGCGCCGAACTGCGAGATCATGCATTATGCTTGGTTAGATGATTTCCCAATTTTAAGTGTAATTAATTATCAGTCCGACACTCCGAGCCTAATTTGATAACCGTAATAAGTAGTTCTGATAACCGGACTGTGTACATAGTTGCTACTCATTTTAATTAGTACGTTATTTTAACATTTAACTTGCTATTCTATTGTATGGCTACGTTTGACATCCATAAATAAACGGATATGGTGATGATGATGTTGGACTCGACTGCAGCGGCACTGGGAGTCGACTGGGCGTCGATGGAGTACTGCGCGCCGCCGCCGACTGCTCTGTACCGGTGGGACTACGTCTGGCAGCGGCAGTTTGGCGCCGACGAGGCGCTGTTCGTCGACGGCAGCGGACTTCGCGGTCGACGCGCTGGACTGGCGAACTGCGGCGGCGACGAGACGGCGATGCGGCCGATGCTCGGCGGCGACTTGGTGTCGCGCGCCGGCGTCGACGGCTGCGACGTGACGCTCTCGTCGGTGACCGTCGACGAGGTGTGGTCTCATCGCGGCGTGAAGCGGGTGACGGTCGAGGCGCGGCTGCTCGGCGAGAACTCGTTCGCGCGTGACGTCCTGTTTCGCGCGTCGGGGTCGGTCGGCGCGCCGATTTCCAGACGAGGCGGCGCCGCTCTCGGCTCGGCGCACCTCAGCGCCAGTCGGAACCGCGGCATCGAACTCGCCGTGTCCAGTCGACGTGGAATTCTCTGCTTGTCCCGTCGGCGAACGATCGCCACCAAGACGTTCAATCCGATGCAGCAGCGCGGCGTCGTCGGCGGCGGCGGTCCGCCGTCCAGTGCGACGCCCACCACGGTCGTCATGCCGAAGGTCACTTACACGGACCCGAAAATTACCGTCGCTTTTCATGTTCAGGTCTGTTTGACTTTGACAGTTTATGCCAGCGGTTTTCTACCGGGGTTCCGCGGAAACTAAGGGTCCCGTGATGCGATTCAGGGATTCCGCCGGTGGCCAGTAGGCCTATACATATGAAAATAACGGCCGATATCGTCGAAAAACACTGTACTAACGGATAACAGTTAACTACAGTCTAATATCGGCTATCTAGCCAGACGAGTTTATTCTTAATTTAGGCTATACAATTACAGTGTTACGAACATACACGTGTATCAGTCGATGTTTCTCGTGCATAAGGAAAATGATGTTGTTGTCAATTTGGCATAAATAAACTCTTGTGATTTTCTGGCTGCTTGATTGAGTTTACTGTTGGTTGTAACTGTTTGTTTTGGAACTAAATTATGATGCTGCTGCTGCTGCTGCTGCTGCTGCTGCTGATGATGATGATGATGATGATGATGATGATGTCACTGCTGAGGTTCCGCGAGCAATCTAAATGCAGCAAACAGCACACACAGTGACGCAGCACATTATGGCAGATAAGCAAGCGGAATGTACAGATACAGAAATGCAGGAAAAGAAAGTATGGAACAAAAAACATTAACAAACTAACTGATATTAACTTGTGTCATGACAGTTATAATAAAATAAAGTTTATGTGCTTTGTGGCCAGCTGTACTGATACAAAACATTTTAACATAAACATCAATTTTCAGCAGTGGCGATTGTAGCCTACAAAATCTGGGGGACACGGCCCCTCGGTGACGATGTGAGGTCAGAGGGTCTAGGGGACGGAAGTCCACCCAGTGAGATTTAGGGGCAGAGAGTGTGGTGACGAAGACCAGTTTTTACTTCAATAACAATAGGGATTATTTGCGATAAGTAATGTTAATGTTGCAGCTCCATACTGTGGGTCCGGGAGCTGTAGAATAAGCCAACCTCGTTTGCTGGCCATCCAATAAACATTGCTTAATTTCTTCATATCTACAGCCCCCATACAGCCCATGCCTTAACCTGAGTGGGTAAAAAGTTCTGGGACATAATCCAGCAGCGTGTGACATGTATACCAGTCGCGTGTTCACGATGTCGACCAGCTTCAGTATGACGAGACTTTTCATTTTCACTATGAAGTTTGCGTAAATTCTTGAATTTTTAGTGTGACAAAATATAGCAGCTACATATTGTAGGTGTGGCGACAATTGTTGTGGACCTATTAGATCTCTTTAAAAAATGCATTTTGAACATTTCGCAAATCGCTTAATATTTGACCAAGTGTCACCAGACTTTCCAGTGCGTTTTTCGAGACGCGGTGTACTTAATGTTGCAGCTAGTCTGCTTGCCGGTGGTGTTGTTCTAGCATTGTTGTCGTTAGTGAGTTGTTGCTGATGAATATGAAGATGATGATGATGATGATGATGCTGGAACTGTATAGACCGTTGCGCTGAAGCCGCTCGTCTTCACATTGGATCGCAATGAGTCGTCAACTCGTCCAATATCGACTTCGTTACGCCGCTTCGTCGGCGCGCTGAGGTCGTGGTCGAACGTCATCGGGTCTCCCGATAGTCTTTTTCTGCACTCCAGACACGGGTCTGCCTCTGATAAACTATCGCAGTATTATACACGGTGGTCCGGAAAACGGAACCTCGATTTGAGTTTTGCGACCACTTCTGTAAATGTGCGCCGAATTTTGTGGTTAATCATTGTTACACAAGCATTAACACACAAGTCTGCATATAGTGGTAGGCATATTTATTTAATAAATACTTTTTTAAAATATGTAATGCATGCTTCTGGCATATTCCAGTCGCGCGTTTTCAGTCGTTCTCCACCCCTCCCCCC
>Ga0056115_1001969_pt1 | contig 10244 bp, 8 predicted proteins | sample WorMetOlspDAHAB1_FD_77007 | JGI IMG/M metagenome (GOLD analysis project Ga0056115, IMG submission 77007) | Marine gutless worms symbiont microbial communities from Max Planck institute for Marine Microbiology, Germany - Olavius sp. DAHAB.1 ... | reverse complement strand
CGTATATCAGTGAGGTGCAGCACACTATTTCCATTTATTCGTGAGCCAGAGCACATGATGTCAGCCTGCAAAACAGTCCCACCAAGCCGATATTAAAACATCAATCCTTCTGTCCATAACCATCAACACTTCATCACGTCATCATTTCACACAATCAGTCAATCGATCAATTGATCGACAGATCGACTGACTGATGACAGATAGAATGGATCGATGGACGAAATATCGGCTTGGTGTGACAGTGTTGAAGCCGACATATTGTGGTCACAAATGAAAACACCGTCGATGTGAATGAATGATCATTGATAAAACATACATAAAATAACTTGTACTACGCCATGATAAGAAATGCAGAGGCGCTCAGTGGCAAGAACGTTTCACATGATGCAGCGAAAAAAGGTGAGTTTTCAGTCGCTTTTTAAAAGTTTCTAAGGTGTCCGAGTTGACAACATTGTCCGGCAGTGAGTTCCAAATGGCAGGTGCAGCGACAGAGAAAGCACGGCTGGCAAAAACTGTTGGAGTTCGAGGAACGGCCAGCCTCGGTGTGTAGCTTGACCGCAGTGATTGAGAGTGAACGTGTGGTACGAGCAGTGACTGGAGATGAGCTGGTGTCGATGTCGATCTTGTAAGTAACACGCTGACGCATGGTTAGCCAGCACAGCGACTCCAGCACTGTATCGACAAAGGTGCTTAGCAATGTAAAATATATAACAGAAAAAAGTGACAAACATTAAAAACATCAATATAAAAACATGTCCATGCCACCCTAACATCTTAATCAGCTAACCAAAGGGGGTTTCAAGACCAGCTGGTTGCTCCACCCACCTCATGTCAATCATACTAAGCCACTCCCACACACACATCGCACTTAGCATGCACGTTACCAGGCAGCAAAGTTTACCATGCACACAATATTTAACCCTTTACCTCCCCCACCACCGCTACCATAATTAACAACGTCACTTTCTGTTCTGTCCAACCCAACATACAACTACTTATGCTCAAACCAGCTTCCACAGAATATTGCAGTTTAGCGGACAATGCAGATCTGAATAAAAGACAACAACACAACCTATATTCTCTGACTGATGAGTTCTTCGGACATCCGTCTAAATATGCATTAACTACAAACACACACACACACAACTGCAATACGTTGCTTACAATATACACTAGAATATGGCTAGTCGGAAAGCCAATGACGTAACTGGCATTATAACTTTATTGCAACTCAGCCATATCGGTTCCGATCACGCTAAAAACTGCGATCTTCTGCAAGCTTATTCAACATTGCATAATGTGTGATGTTAAGCAGGAATCTATCTCGCATTCATAGAAGCTTATACACAGAATGCATGCAGCTTGTTCGTGCTGCTGATCTGCCTGGACGTCATCGTCTGCGCTCTATCTCATCACACCGGCTGCAGGTTCCGACATATCGTCTATAACTACCGTCGGCCGACGTTCGTTTCCAGTTGCTGCATCCATCCTCTGGAACAGCCTGCCTCCTGATATTCAGTCATCCGCCTCCTTGACCGATTTCTGCCACAGACTAGAAACATACCTGTTCCACAAATCATTTCCAGACATTTTGTTTTAACTCTTCATATACCAACTTTGCTTTCGTGGACTTTGTAATGACAGTTGTTATTTTAATTCCTGATTTGATTTGACACAGACTGAACTTCCTGCAGCCAAACATCACAAACAGCTACAGATGACCACCGCCATATCTCTGAGACCCTCACACAAGGATGCTACTAGTGAAGTGACTTTTTCGGGCGACATTTCCACAGCATTGTGCTGATGCCGCATCGGTGCCTACAGAAGCAGCCATTGTCTGTGCGGTGTTGTATTACATGGTCTGTCCATCAGCTCAGCGTAGCTTAGCTTTAAAGGTAAAATGGTTAAGCCCAACATTTGTATAGCACCACATAAATGCACAGTGCAGCTGCAGCAGCGCTGTAGCGTCACAGACGAGGGTGGACGTGCCGTCTATAGGCTGTAGGCTAAGCCCACACACACGGGCTTGTAGCCTTGCAGCCAAACAGCCACACGCAGCTCTGATCTTCCGTTTAAGAGTCTCCAACCCCGTAATCCATGCAATTACACGGATTACTACTAATTTGCCGACCCCGAAGGGACGGAAAGCTGAGTTGGCCTGACTGGTTGACCCACAGTAGACACCTTACCCACTAAGTGGTCACATGCCAACCATAGATCGTTAAGTGATGAGCAGACTCTGAATGTGCAAGTGATGTGCAGAGTGGATACTTTTCTGCACGAGGTCGACAGCAGCCTCGAAGTCTCGTTGAGCGATGCACACGTCAAGCTCTTCGGGCAGCTCCTGAACCCAGTCGACGTGCAACAGTTCCAAGCCTCCTTCGTGACTGCCGCCACCGGCCGGCAATGCGCTGTCAATGGCGGCCGCGGCAGCAGTAGGCGGAGTCACCACCAGTGATGATGGACCACGTGACTGTGACGTCAACGCAGCCAACTTCTTGCCACCTACACACACGCACGCACACACACACAACCATATTAATTGAGCTCAACTGTGGAATGTAAGTAAGTAAGTATATGTCTATTTGTATAGCGCGATTACGTGAATTTATGACACCTCTAATGCGCTCATGTTATGTCCGGCAAAGAGATGCACCGTTTTCAAGTCCCGCCTAAAACGTTCCGACTTGACGGCTGGATCACGCAATGAATCAGGCAGTGAGTTCAAAAATGTCAGGTTGGCGACTGAGAAAGTCCGCCCGAGTGCCAAACGTACTGCAACATAACTGCGAAATATTCTTTTCAATGGCCTCAATCCAAAGTGTTAACCAAAAGTGACACTAAATACATAGTCTGATCACAATGCAGTAATTCAGGAACTACCAAAGCATGGACACATCTTGACCATTGCATACAAAAGCCACCTGAGTCTGTGTGATTCTGTACAGCGGTGTGGCTCAGTGGTTAGGACGTCAGTCTTCGGCCGGTTGACTTTCCCTGCCCTGTTTCCGATCTATGGTTGACAGGTTGCCACTTTGTGGAAAAACTGTCTGCTAAGGGTCAGCCAACCAGGCCAACTCAGCCTTCCGGCCCTATTGAGTCAGTAAATGAGTAGTAATCACATGGATTGCTAGGGTTGAGACTATTAAACGGCAGACTAAGGCTCCAGGACAAAGTCCTTGAGCGCGGGCATGCATCCTGGCTGTACGCCGGCTCTGTCTGTGTTGCACAGCGCCACTGCAGCTGCAGTATGCGACTTGTAGCAATATGCCTTTGCCTCTGATTCTGGCACATGCCCTTAGAAGCCCATCCATACCTTGGCTACTGGTGCTGCTGGCAGCTGGTGACGTGACACTGGAGTCGTGTTGTAGCGCTGACGTCTCTTTGCGCTGATTGTCCAACGCCATCTTTTTCCGCTTTGCCTCCTCCAGAATCAGCAACCACTGACGCTGCCACACACACGCACGCACACACCAAGTTAATTGCTCCGACCAGACAACGAACCAGCAGTAACCTGCATGATATGGCCACAGAGCATCAGTACAACTTCTTCCGTAAACACCGCTATCTGCAAGTTACATCCACTACGGGAAATCTGAAATCTCGTGAATACTGCCAAGCAGGTTAAAGTCCACTGTACCAACTACACAGTGTACCTACTGTAAGTACTGTACCTTGGCTTTGGGGCTCTCGGCCTGGAAGAGCCTCGTGTCGGGAAACTTGAGTAGTCTGAAGGCATTCTTAACGACGTTGGTGTCCTTTACGTTAACCACGGCCAAATTGTCCAACTCGTACAACGTGTGGAACTTGTAGCGGACAGGACCACGCCTACAACAGAACGCACTCTCATTGGCTGCCACCATAACCAATCAACAGCAGACTTAGTAGTTTGTTACACCTGGTTTCCAGCATTACGTTTCCGTTGATCCGTAACCGTATCTCCGTTGCAAAAGTACGTAAGAATTACGTTCATCCGTAAGAATTCCGTAGTTTACATAAAAAATAATGCTTCCATAACTTTGCTGTTGCCGTTCGTCCGTTCAAATAAAATCGCGTTTTATTTTTCCGTTGCCGTAGCTAGGAGGCCTGGAGCTCTGCCCACTCGGATGTGCGGTACTGGGCCTGCCAGGCCATTCGCCTATATGGCGCGAACGGCAACGGCGTTTACAGAACGGCGTTACGAAACGGCAGTACAGACACAGTTTTAGGGAAACGGATATGGATGAACGGAAACGAAAGGCTGGAAACCAGGCATTAGTTAGTAAGCAATCTCAGGATGTCAAAGACACACATTAACGAAAGTCCGGAAATCCAGTCTGACACAGTTTATTTAAATAAGTAAAAAACACACCAGTTTTCTGTAACCATTTAAACTGTCTGCAGCTGAGGCACTGTGTTTTCAGAGTGCGTGCGAGATTGGGTTCAAAGTACTGACACTTCTGCCTCTGAAATGACGCAGACTGTATCACTCACTCATTCGTACTGGTACCATACTAGCAGTAGCTCAATAACACCGTTTTTATCGCCAATGTGTGCCAGTGAGTATAGTTCAACTTCCCACCCGAACACACAATGGGGCAATTTAGGGGACACTTATCGTAGACATTATTTTATTAACAGGCTATTATAATTCGACAACAGTCACTGAATGACGAAGTCCCGCCTGTTCATTTGCAGGAATGCAGACTCGGTAATATTAACACATGGCTCAGTGACCACACTAAACCAAAGACGTTCGATATGTTGAACTTTGGCAGAACTGTCGTCTGTCCACAATGCACGACACAGACATACACTTTACAATTACATGTAGTGGTTATCTTAATCAAATATCAGGTTCGTTAAGTCTGTGGCACGTTCAAGATCGGCTGATTGGGATTTAACGGCACTTTCAGCAACACACTTCGGCTATCATGCCGTAAGACACTTACGGTTTAGTTAAAAGGTTGATTATCAGTGCGACAGTCACAATGCAGGTGCATGACTGAAGAAACAGTAACACACAAACTAAACATAGGAAAACGAAGTGGCAAACATAGATAGAAACACACTGACCGATGAGGCATGAGCAGCGCGATCATGAGGCTGTCGTTCAGTAGGAAGAGACTCACTTTCTGTACAACACCGAATGACTCGGAATCCACCTCCACCAGATCACCGCTGTGAACCAGGAACCTGCCTGGAACCTCCGTCACACCCTTACACGCATGTGCACACAGTAAAGGTAAAAGGTAAAGGCATAACAATTGTATTGTGCCACAAGCGGCAAATGCAGCTGCAGCGGTGCTGTACGTCACAGACAGAGCTGATATACAGGATGCAGGCTAAGGCCCGTGGCCACGGGACTTTGACCTATGACAAACAGCCGTATGCAGCACTGGTCTGCCGTTTAATGGTCTCCACCCCTGTGATCCATTTAAGTACATGGATTACTACTCATTTACTGACCCCAAACGGATGGAAAGCTGAGTTGGCAAGGTTGGCTGACCCATAGCGGACATTTTACCCACGAAGTGGACACATGTCAATCACAGATCAGGCATAGATCATGGAAATTCTGCCACCTAGAGGCGACATCCTGACCACAGTGCCACGCCGCCAACCACAGTGGCATCAGTGGATATGGTGACTGACACAATGCAGACCACCAAAGACTGTGGTTTGCCACACACATTGCCTGCGTCAGTGTTTCACACAGCCAGCAGCAGATATTCAGTTAAAAACCACTCACTCACGTAACGCTAACAGTGATGGCTGCTTTGTGCATAGCATAACTAATCAGAGAATAGCTAATCGAAGTCGATATTACTGAAACATTCGCCAACACAGTTAGCAATATGCAGCAATTGATCGTCGCACCTACGATGAAAACGTGTGTGTTGGCAGCGTGGCTAAGTGGTTAGGACGTCGGTCTTTGGCTGGCGGACTATCTGTGATCTGTTTCTGATCCATGGTTGACATGTGACCACTTTGTACGTAAAGTGCCCACTATGGGTCAACAAACTAGCCCAACTCAGCCTTCCATCCCTTTGGGGTTGGTAAATAAATAGAAAAAAATTATGTAGATTACAAGGGTGGAGAACCATTAAAAAGCAGACCAGAGCTACGCATGTGATTGTTTGGCTGGAAGGCTGCAAGCCCATGTGTGCAGACTTAGCCTATACAACCTATTGGATGCATGCCCACTCTGTCTGTGACATACAGCGCCGCTGCAGCTGCAGTTGCCGCTTGTGGCGCTATATGAGCGTTATGTATTTACCTTATGTCCTTACGTGACATGCTGAAAGTTGTAGCAACTTGAAACCATTGATAAGATCGTGAGTTAATAAGACAATGAGTGTGTGTGTGTGTCTGTGTGAGTGTGTGTACCGAGCAGCCTTCGACTCTGTCTAGAAGAAATGCCAGATTCTTCTGGAGGTCGTCTTCAGGCAGCGACTTATCAGGCTCATCCGGGGTGTCCACTATGTCACACCCACACACACGCACACACACACAAGCACTGACATCAATTACTGCACACGAGCCCTGCAAAGCTGCAATATGGATAAAACAAGTGCAAATTGTGTCAGCACTCTTGTCTGGCTGTGGTAAGCTATGAAATCTACTTCGAGATCATTTTTTCGGGTGCAAATTCAGAAAAAAATTACCACGATTATTGCCGTTTTTCCCAATAACAAATCGGTCACCGTACGATCAGTGCAAACCTCAAGGTACATACCAAAACGACACACAATGAGTGAGATCTCGAAAAAATTTTCTCATTACCTTAGAAGAGCAAAAAATACATACAATAGTTTGAGTAAAAATTAGTGAAAAATCAAGCAATGAATGCGGCTTGTGATCAAGATGTAACGAAAAATTTGAAACTGCCAAATGTGCAGAAAGCACAAAATGCAGAATTTCAGAATTATACAACAGAACAATAAAAGAATTATAATGAATATAATTTTAAAAGGAAACAAATTATACGTTAGATTACCAAGCAACACACAAACACAACAACACAAATTTCCAACAACAGCAAAAGTGAACCAAAGAGCAAAAAAATATGCAGAAAAAAAAACATTTTTAGTGTTTTAATTTGAAAGGAAACACTTGTTTCTTGGTATACGGCAATATCATTATTTCAACTGCCATTTACTGTAACAAACTGTCTCAGCTGGTATTGACAAAAATCAGTTTTGATTCAGTGACCTTAACAACAACCGAGCGACACGAGAGGAAACGTTAAAAAACCAAAGCATATAAAAAATTTAACAATAAACATAACAAATAAATTGCAAATTATTTTCACAACATCTCTTCACTTCTAAACAATGACCTAACTAGTGAAAATTCTAATGGCAAATTAACAAGCAAATGACAAACGCAAAGAAAATGTGTGAATTTAAAAACCAAGTCAAAAAACAAATCTTACTTTAAATTTAATAATTTAAATTAACAAAGGTCTGAGTATAACCTTCAGTTGTCATCTCTTGACGGTGCATTAAATTACATGCACAACAATAATTAATCAGTATGCATTATAGTAACAAACAGTTAACAAGTACACACAAGTACACACAGGCTGAAAACTCATCTTTTTGTGGCGCAAAGGACCGATTAGCGCATTAGAGGCACTGCGTGATGCACTATACAAATCGATGACTACTACTACTACTACTACTACAATACAACTATTCTCAAGAGATCTCTACCAAAAGTGCCTCTGAAGTTACGACCTTATGGCGCTATACAAATATGCTTATTATTATTATTATTATTATTATAACCACAATACTAACGGTAGCAATGAAAAAAAAACAAGATGCAAAACTTAACAGCTGACATACGACTTGGCCACAAAAAGGTGACGATGATGATTCATACAAGACGGTACAACTAAACATTGCAAGGGACCACGAGGGAAGCTCAGAAGGGTCAGGACTAGCATTAGATAAGTAAGTAAATGTTGATTTGCATAACGCAATCCCGTGAAACGATGACACCTCTAATGCACTGAGTTCTAACGTCCGGCAAAGATGTGCGTTTTAAACTGGGTTCGGGTGTGCATATTATCGGTGTGCACCTTGTTTACACAGAGTTCCATTGTGGTCTATTGTGTGGTCCATTGCGGTTTTTAGTATGACCCCATACAAGGATATACAGTGCTTTGCTTGCGGCTCAGACAGACAGTAAAAACTCTACGAGTGGCTGAACAGGCAACAGTGGCAACCTTTGTTCCCAGTGACGCTCAGCTCCATCATGGACGTCATCACAGTCTTCTGATCAGTCAACAGATGACTCAACTGGTACATTTCACCCTCCAAAACTACACACACAAACACACATGCACGCACGCACATGTCAGCTGCATACTCTGCAGTTGAATCACACTCCTTTCGTCGAATTGCATCTCCGTCAACAATTCCACACATCAACATTCCACACAAATGCTTTGATGCGACGACAGGTTAACAGTCAGCTAAAATTCCGGAAAAGCATCGCCGAATATGGCACTTTCAGGTTTAATTTTGGTGCGCATTTGCTTTAGTGCTCTTCCCCCACCCCCAGTATAACTTCGCTTAGCAACACAGCTCCGGCTAACCCCGAACCTAAGCCTAATCCTAACTCTCACCCTACCCTAACCCTGATGCTAAGCACAGCTACAACGGGGGGGGGGACACCAAAGCAAATGTTTACCTTATTTTCTGCCAGCAATGTAATGCGCCTACTAATTTAGTTAACAATGTGAGAGACATTTGTATCTGTAGCAAAACAAACTAGAAGGCACAGACATGAGAATCTGCACTGGTGGTCAGCCACTGTTGCTTGCCTGTCTGCAATCAAACTACTCATGGATAGTTTCTTACTCAGAACAATGTCAGTCAATATTTAGGCGTAAAGCACTCAGTGGATCAGCAACTATAACGCTAACAGTAACACATTAAAACATTCAACTGCCAGCTTTAAATGTATAAGCTAGTGCATGTTTCGCACTTATAATTTATAAAAGTAAATTTTTGTCGTTTTAGAGTGTCGGCATCTTGCGATGGGTTTACAATAATCACTTCAGTGTTGATTGTTAGTGACATAACAATCAGTACACCGTGTGGAGTATGAGCTTACACGGACAACTGCCACGGACAATTCGCTCCACCATCGGTGAACGGTTTTTCAAGTCAGCAGCAGCATCCACGTGGAATGCTCTGCTTCGTTTTGTCAATTCTTCCACATCAGTGTTACAGTTCAGAAGTCGACTTAAGACAGAACTATTCGTGCATTTATACCAGCAATCTAACTGAATTTGTCTCTGCATCACTGTGACTCAACATTTTTGTTCCGTGATCTTGAAGTCTTTGGATTTACGTCACGTTAATGACGATTCTAATACTAACTTCACTAACAAACTACTGCATGCAAGTCTTGGCAAGGAACCTAACAGCTATAACACATTGATGAATAATATGGATGTGAAACCAATCTCAGAAATCATCATCAAAAACACATAAGAAAACACTGAGCAGCTGTAGCATCATCACTTGATATTTCTTTGGCTGTTTCGATGAACTGGTGGTAATGTTTGTACACATTCTTCTTGAGTCCGTCGGACGTTTCCGCCTGCAACTGTGCAACCTGATGTCGTAGCGCTTCCAACGCATCAACGGCTCCATGCGTCTGCTTGTTGACGACTGTGCACAGTAACGTTGGCAGAATGTCACACTCACAACATCCGGAACAGTATCCTTTGCGGAACGTTCCAATTTAACGTATTCGCACACACACAATGGGTTATCAGTGTTGCCAAACAAAAACCCATAAGCAAACATTTTCTACATTTGAAAGTCACGTTAATGAGAAATCTGTTGCTTATTCTGCAGAACAAGTTCTACTGAATAAGCAACAGATCCGGTGTGGAGGAACTTTACTGCACTGTTACCCTCACTAGTTAACTGCATCTGTGAGAATGTGCACTTTTCTCATTAGTAATGAAATCCATTTCCCCTCGTCTGTTCATAAAGTATCTTTCACAATTCACATACAATACGGCAATATCTTTCACAAACGTATGAGGTACAGTGGGTGAAGTTAAGTACGTGGAGCTAGTGTGTTAGACGGGTAAGGATTACAGTCAGGATAACAGTCCAGTTTAGGTTAGGGATTATATCGTGGCAAAAAATCCATATCGATTATCGTAGCAATTTGTGTCGCGATATCGCGATATCGTAGACCAAGCGGGAAGGCAAGTGGAAGCGTGGAGG
>Ga0056115_1001968_pt1 | contig 10245 bp, 6 predicted proteins | sample WorMetOlspDAHAB1_FD_77007 | JGI IMG/M metagenome (GOLD analysis project Ga0056115, IMG submission 77007) | Marine gutless worms symbiont microbial communities from Max Planck institute for Marine Microbiology, Germany - Olavius sp. DAHAB.1 ... | reverse complement strand
CCGTCGTTTCCGCAACGGTCGCTTCGTCATCGGCGGGCGTATCGGTAACGGTTACCTCGGCCGCGGGCTCCTGTTCGGCCGGATCCGATTGCGGCGCCTGGGGAACCGTTTCTGCGGTGTCGGTTTCCGCGGCGGGTTCTGATGCCGGCTCCTCCACAGCAGGTGTGGCGTCTTCGGCCGCGGCGATGTCAGATTCGGCGGTTTCAGCCGGCGTTTCTTCCGAGGCCGGTGCGGCGGTTTCCTCTACAGCCGGGTCGGGTGCAGGCAGCGCTTCGTCTGCCGCGGCCGTCTCATCCGCCATCGCAGGCTCATCGGCGGCGGCGTCCGGCGCAACGTCGGAGACAGCGGTTTCCGGCTCGGCTTCGCCGTCGTCGGTGTCCGCGGGCGTCGCGCCTGCCACCTCGCCGTCGGCGACAGGTTCCTCGAGGGGCCCTGCGGCGACGGATTCGTCGATCTCGGGTTCCGGATCGGCGACGTCCGTATCGGCTGTCGCCTGTTGCTCGGCTGCGCCGTCCTGATCTTCGCCGGCGCCCACCATGGCCATCAACCGCGCCGGGATCTCCGGGATCAACTCGGCGATCGGCTTGTCCTGACCGGACAGGAAGAACCAGGCGCCATAGACCATGACGCCAAGCACAACGGCAACCAGCAGGATGCCACCGCTGGGTACCTTGCCCTCCGGCAGCGGCTTGGGAAAGACGAGCTGGGTCTGCTGATCCAGGTCGTCCTGTTCCTGCTTGAATCGCTCGACGATCTGGACGCTGTTGAGATTCAGGTGATCGGCGTAGGCGCGGACGAATCCGATCGCATAGGTGGCGCCCGGCAGCTTCTGGTATTCGCCTTTTTCGATGGCTTCCAGATAAACGTAGCGAATGCGAAGCATGTCCGCGACGTATCGCAGATCCTGCCCAGTCCGTTCGCGAGCCATACGAAGGGTCTCGCCAACGTTGATCTGGGGAAGTGTCTCCTTATTCATCAATACTATCTTCTTGTCCGGGTCGACCGGCCCGCCTTTCGGCGCCAGCCGCTGACACTTTCGGTTTCACCGTCGCTCCGGCAGATATCGGAAGTATAGAAAACTGGATACGTCAATCCAGCCCTGTCCGGTAACTATCAAATAATCCGAAGGCTGTGCAACGATTTACGACAAATGGTGAATTCGAGGTTAAGATCACAGTTCAACGCCGTGATCTTTTGCAAACCACCGCAATCTTACACGAAACGAATGGTCCGTCGATTCAAGGAGTGATTCAAGGTATTTGCCCAGATCCGCCGCGTTGACGCTGCGCGTCATCATGCGGACGGGCCCGATCGCCCCCGGCGACATCGACAGCGAACGAAAGCCAAGACCGATCAGCGCCATCGCATCCAGCGTCTGGCCCGCCATTTCGCCGCACAGGCTGAGCGGGACGCCCGCATCGTCGCAACGCCGCACGATATCCCGCAACAAAGACAGCATCGGCGCCGACATAGGGTCGTACCTGCCGTCCAACCTGGCGTTGCCGCGGTCTGCGGCATAGAGGAACTGCATCAGGTCGTTCGAGCCGACCGAGACGAAGTCGGCGCGCGCCAGCAACTTGTCGAGCTGAAAGACCAGCGACGGAACCTCAAGCATCACGCCGACTTCCAGCGCCTCCGGCAGGGTTTCTCCGCGCCCGCCGGCCCGTTCCACCTCGACTTCCAGTACCCGCCGCGCCGCATCCAACTCGGCCACCTCGGCAACCATGGGGAACATGACCCGCAGCCGGCGTCCGGCGGCGGCCCGGACCATGGCCCTCAGCTGCTCGCGCAGCACCACCGGCCGGTCCAGCGCCACGCGCAGGGCACGCCAGCCCATGGCCGGGTTGTCCTCGTCGCCGGCCTCGTTGAAATAGGGCAGCAGCTTGTCGCCGCCAACGTCCAGGGTCCGGAACACCACCGGACGGCCTGCGGCCGCGTCCAGGGTCCGGTCGTAGAGCCTGGTCTGCGCATCCACGTCAGGAAACGCCGAGCGCACCATGAACGGCACCTCGGTGCGGTAAAGCCCGATGCCCTTGGCGCCGGTTTCGTCCAGTTGCGGCAGGTCGATCAACAGATTGGCATTGAGATGGAGCGCGACTTCGACCCCGTCGCGGGTCACCGCCGGAAGGTCGCGCTGGCGGCGGTACTCCTCCTTGCGCTGCCGCAGCTCGGACATCGACGTTGCGAAGACATGCCGGAATTCGGATGTGGGACGGACGAAAACCGTCGCATTGTCCCCGTCCACCACCAGCTCGTCCAACGGATCGATCTGGGTCAGGGCGCCGCGCATGTTGCCGACCATGGGGATATCCAGCGCACGGGCGACGATGGCCACATGCGAATTCGCCGACCCCTCCTCCAGAACCACCGCCCGCAGCTTCGCCGTATCGTAATCCAGCAGTTCCGCCGGTCCCAGACCGCGCGCCACAAGCACCGAATCGTCGGGCAGGTCGGGGGCCACCGAGTCCTCGCCGTTTGCCTCTTCGATCAGGTGCTGGATCAGCCGGTTCGCCAGATCTTCCAGGTCAAGCAGCCGTTCGCGCAGATAGGGATCCTGGACATGGGCCATGCGGGCGCGGGTGTCGCTTTGCACCTTCATGACGGCGGCCTCGGCGGTCAGGCCGCTCTCCACTGCCTGGCGGATCCGCCTGATCCAACCGCGGTCCTCGGCGATCTGCCGATAGGTTTGCAGGACCTCCATATGTTCGCCCGCGCCGCGCCGCCCGACATCGTCCAGCATCGCATCCAGCGCCTGATGCATCGCGGCGACGCCTTCGGTCAGTCTCTCCAGCTCCGCTTCGGGATCCTGCGCGACCATTTCGCCAATCGGGGCATGCTGGCGATGCAGCACCGCCTGTCCCATGGCCAGCCCGCCGCTCAGCTTGACGCCCTCCAGCCGCAGCGGCTTCAGGGCGATCCCGTCCGAGGTTATCTGTTCGGCACGTTCGATGACCTCGCCGCTGGCCAGCAATTCGGCGACCACCATTGCCACCGTCTCCAGGGCCTCGGTTTCCTCATCGGCATATTCGCGCTTGCTTTGGTTCTGAACCACAAGGACGCCCAGGACCCGGCCGCTGCGCAGAATCGGCACGCCCAGGAACGAACTGTAGCGTTCTTCGCCGGTTTCCGGCCGATAGGCGAACAGGGGATGCTTGCTGGCGTCGGGCAGCGCCAGCGGACGCGTATAGGCTGCAATGTCGCCGACAAGGCCCTCTCCGACACGCAGGCGCGTCCCGTGCACGGCTTCCTTCATCAACCCGTGGGTGGCGAACAGCTCCAGCACGTCGCCTGCGCGCTTGACATAGATGGAACACACCTCGGCGACCATGTCGCGGGCGATGACTTCGACGGTCTTATCCAGGCGCAGCTGGGCTTCACCGCCGCCGGCCATGACGGATCGGATCTGTTTCAGGAGCTGACGCGAGCCCGTCCACTGGGTATCGCCGTCCATATGCCCTTCCCGTTCGTCCTGCCGCTCCGCCCCCGCCCGGATCGGTCGATACAGTTACGCGGCGTCCAGCCCGTAGGCGGTGTGCAACGACCGCAAAGCCAGTTCGGCATAGTCCTCTGAGATGAGGACGCTGATCTTGATCTCGGACGTGGATATGACTTGGATATTGATGCCCTTGTCGGCAAGTGTGCTGAACATCTTCTGGGCGACGCCGGCATGGCTGCGCATGCCCACGCCGATGACCGAGATTTTGACGACGTTGGCGTCCGAGACCAGCTTTTCATACGCGACGTTTGTTTTGTTGTCCTCCAGAACCGCCACGGCGCGATCGAAGTCGGCGCGGCTGACGGTAAAGGTCAGATCCGTTCGCTGGCCGTCCGCGCTGATGTTCTGGACAATCATGTCCACATTGATTGAACGGTCCGACAGCGGCCCGAAGATCCCGGCTGCCACACCGGGCTGGTCGGCGACCTGGACCAGGGTTATCTTGGCCTCGTCCCGGCTGTATGCGATTCCGCTTACCACATGCTGTTCCACGATTTCATCCTCATCTACGACCAGTGTGCCGGCGCCGTCGCCGAAGCTGGACAGGACCTGCAGCCTGACGCCATGGTTCATGGCGATTCCCACCGAGCGCGTCTGCAGGACCTTCGCGCCCTGGCTCGCCAGTTCCAACATCTCCTCATAGGTGATCCGGTCCAGCTTGCGCGCCGCGGTGACGATGCGCGGGTCGGTGGTATAGACCCCGTCCACGTCGGTGCAGATATCGCAGCGGTCGGCACGTAACGCCGCCGCCAGGGCGACCGCTGACGTGTCGGACCCGCCGCGGCCCAGCGTGGTGATCCGGTCCACATCCGAGACACCCTGAAAGCCCGCCAGGACCGCGACCTGCCCCTCGGCGAAACGGGCGACGATGTCGTCAGTGCCGATCGACTGGATCCGGGCCTTGCCGTGCACGTCGTCGGTCCGGATCGGAAGTTGCCAGCCTTGCCAGGACCGCGCCGGCACGCCCATCTGCTGCAGGCACAGCGCCATCAGGCCTGCGGTCACCTGCTCGCCCGACGAGACGATGGCGTCGTATTCGCGGGTGTCGTACAGCGGACCCGTGGAGTCCACGTAATCGACGAGTTGGTTGGTGACGCCAGCCATCGCCGACACAACGACGGCGACCTCGTTGCCCTCGTCATAGGCCTGCTTGACGCGCGCAGCCGCGCTTTTGATGCGGTCAACGTCGGCAACCGACGTCCCGCCGAATTTCTGGACGACCCGTCCCATGAAAAATTCCGTCTTTACAACGATTTACTGACCGGTGGCGCTGTGACGCACGCGCCTTGCCCCTGTGCGGCGGCCTATCCATACTTAAATGAATAGAAGGGCGCAAGGCGGCGCCGCCAAGGTTTTTCAGGCGAACGGAGACGGCGCATGGCCGCAGCAATGACCAAGCAGACCCCGCGGCCGCTGGACCGGACCGTGGACGCAGCGGAGATGGAGAAATTCGCGGCGATGGCCGAGGATTGGTGGGATCCATCCGGCAAGTTCAAGCCGCTGCACAAGTTCAACCCGGTCCGGATCGCCTATATCCGGGATCGGCTGTGCGCCCGGTTCGGGCGCGACCCCAATGCCGAGCGCCCGCTGGACGGGCTGAAGGTGGTGGACATCGGCTGCGGCGGCGGCCTGCTGTGCGAGCCGATCGCGCGCCTGGGCGCCGCCGTGACAGGCATCGACGCGACCGAGCGGTCGGTGCACGTCGCCGCGGCCCATGCTGCGCAAATGGGGCTGGAAATCGACTACCGCTTTTTGACCGCCGAAGCCCTGCTGTCCGAAGGATCCCAGTACGACGCGGTGCTCAACATGGAAGTGGTAGAGCACGTCGCGGACGTCCGTGCCTTCCTGGGTGCCAGCGCCGGCCTGGTCGCGCCGGGCGGCATAATGTTCTGCGCCACGCTGAACCGCACCGCCAAGGCCTTCGCGCTGGCGATCGTCGGGGCGGAATACGTGATGCGCTGGTTGCCCCGCGGCACCCATGACTGGCGCAAGTTCGTGAAGCCCTCCGAACTGGCCGAGGCGCTGCGCGCGGGCGGCATGGACATTCAGGAGATGACGGGCGTTATCTACAACCCGGTCACGGATGTCTGGCGCCTCAATCCCCGCGACCTGGACGTCAACTACATGGTGGTCGCGACCCGCGACGCCTGAGGCTGGTTGGGCGCCGCCGCTCGCCCATTGGCTATGGTCTCCCGTCGACTGCCGGGCTAGCCTTCCTGTCCGCGCGATTGCTGGGAGGTTCATCGCACCGTGCCCCGGTTGTTCTCCTACAAGGACCGCCCCGTCCATCTGGGACCCTACCCGCTGGAGCGTCTGCGGCGCAGCGCGGACCTGCCGGACCTCTCCCGGGTGCCGCAGATGCTGCCGCTGTCCTTCGACGACGGCGACAACCCCGAATCCCTGACCAACGCCATGGCGCCTTTCATCGGCATGTTCGACGCCATCCGCGACGGCGCGGTGGCCCCGCTGCCGGCGGAGATTCCCGACGACCCTCAGGAACGATCCGATCACCTGAAGGCGGCCGGCTATTACTTCGACGCGACGCAAATGGGCGTCTGCGCCCTGCCGGAGCAGGCCCTGCTGGAAACGCCGATCCGCAATCCGGGCCTGGACGTGTTGATCGACGATCTCTCCAAGGGCCAACCGAAAAGCTACGCGGCCGGCATCGATGCGATCTATGCCGATGTTCTCGAATCCGCCCGCAAAGAGCCGACGCCCATCGGGCACCATCGTTACGCGATCGTGGTGCTGGTCGAATACACCCGCGACCCGCGACCCGGCGAGCCCGGCACCGACTGGATCCATGGCACCCAGGCCCAACGCGCCGCCCTGCTCAGCGCCCAGACCGCGGTCATCATCAGCAGCTACATCCGTCTGCTGGGCTTTGAGGCGCGCACGCACAGCGCGACCAGCTCCGACGTCGACCTTGGCCGGCTGACCGTCGCCGCGGGCCTGGCGGAGATCGGGGAGGACGACGGCGGCATCGCGCTGCCTAACCCCTATGTTGGAACGCGATACGGCGTCGCGGCGGTGACCACAACGCTGGATCTGGCGCCGGACCGGCCGTTGGCGCCCCAGACGACCGCCGGCCGCATGCGATCGCACGGGCCCGCCTGGTGGTTGGGCAAGGGCACCGCGAAGAACGCCTTCAACCGCGAGCCCTATCGGGACCGCGAGTTTCGGATGGGCGCCTTTCCGTTTGAGACGCTGAAGCGCCGCGAGACGCCGACGACCTTCATCGATACCGACCGCGTGCCCCGGTTCCCGAAACGCGCTGACTTTTTCGCCCGCGCGCTGTTTGGCGATATGGGCAAGGCCGTCCAGGAAAGCGCCAAGGGCGGCATGTATGTGCTGAAAAGCCCGATCGGCTACTGCGCGCGGCGGGGCTTGGGCTCGCTGTTGCTGCTGCAGTTCGGCGACGCCCGCGGCCCGGTCTCGCCCAGCACCGCCGATCCCGCGCGCAACGCCGACAATGTCAAAGGGGCCTCGTACTATCTGTCGACCGACGCCGTCGGCCTGTCGGCGGCGCCGCCCTGGGTCTATTACAGCCACGATGCCGGCGGCAATCCGATGCCCGCCTACCACAAGAACGCCGTCGCCATGTTGCTGGACCAGGGTCACGAGACCATGGAAGGGGCCAGCGGCGACGACTGGATCTCCGTCGCCCAATCAATGCGCGCCTATCTGCGTTTTTCGCTGTTGGGCGGCGTCATCGCCGAACAGATCCGCCGCCTGGGCTATCCGGCGCGGGTGCATTCGGTGATTGACGGCGACGTGCTGCAGCCGCCCCTGCTCTTGTTGTCGGGCCTGGGCGAGGTCAGCCGGATCGGCGAGGTGATCCTGAACCCGTTCCTGGGGCCGCGTCTGAAATCGGGCGTGGTCACCACCGACCTGCCGTTCGATTACGACAAGCCGATCGATTTCGGGCTGCAGAATTTCTGCCAAAGCTGCAACAAATGCGCCCGCGAATGCCCGTCCGGCGCCATCACCGCCGGGCCCAAGCTGATGTACAACGGCTATGAGATCTGGAAGTCCGACGCGGAGAAATGCGCCCGCTACCGGATTACCAACCAGGCCGGCGGCATGTGCGGACGCTGCATGAAGACCTGTCCCTGGAACCTGGAAGGCCTGTTTGCCGACTCCGCCTTCCGCTGGGCCGCCATGAACCTGCCCTCCGCAGCGCCCACGCTGGCCCGCCTGGACGACAGGCTGGGACGCGGTGCGATCAATCCGGTCAAGAAATGGTGGTGGGACATCGAGCTGAACCCCAAGACCATGCAATATGTAAGGGCCGGCGACACCCACAAACGCGGCCTGAACACCGACCTGGACCTGAAATACGAAGACCAGACCCTGGCTGTCTATCCGGCCGACGTCATGCCGCCGCCTTACCCGATTATCCATCCGCTGAACCGCGAAGCGGGCATCGCGCGCTACAAGGCGCTGCTGACTCCCGCTGAATACAAGGCCCGGCTGGCCCAAGGCGAGACCGAGGGGCTCGCCCCTCAGGCGAGGATTCCGGACGGTCCGCCCCCGGTCTTTCCGGTGATCCTGAAGAAACGCGAAGACCTGACAGAGGATACGGCCCGCTACGAATTCATCGCGGCCAACAGATCCGATCTGCCGGCCTTCGAGCCCGGCGCCCATATCGACGTGGTCATCGCGCCGGAATATCAGCGCCAGTACAGCCTGGCCGGCGATCCGGCCGACCACGCCAAATACGTGCTGGGCGTGCAGCGCGAACCCGAAGGCCGCGGCGGGTCGATGCTGATGCACCGGGCGTTCCGGGAAGGCCGGCGGGTGTTCGTCTCGCAGCCGCGCAACCATTTTCCGCTGGAAGAAGATGCGCCAAACTCGCTGTTCTTCGGCGGCGGGATCGGCGTCACGCCGCTCTTGACCATGGCGCACCGTCTGCACGCGGTGGGTCGCCCCTTCCATCTCCATTACAGCGTCCACGGCCGCGCCGACGGCGCCTTCCTGGGCGAGCTGGAAGCGGTGCCGTGGCGTGACCGCGTAACAGCGCATATCTCGGAGGAAGGCAGCCGCGCCGACATGGGCCGCGACGTTCCCGCCTATGAAGCCGGCTGGCATCTCTACACCTGCGGCAGCGACCGCTACATGGACGTGGTGTTCGAAGAAGCTGCCGTGAAAGGCTGGCCGGAGGACGCCCTGCACAAGGAGTACTTCTCGGTCCCGGAGCCGCCCGACTGGGTCAACCTCCCCTTCAGACTGACGCTGGCCAGAAGCGGCCGGACTTTCGAGGTGCCGGCCGACAAGTCGGCGACCGACGTGCTTGCGGAGGCCGGCATCGTCGTCGACACAAAGTGCTCCGACGGCATCTGCGGCGTCTGCGCCACGCCCTACATTTCAGGCGAGATCGAACACCGCGACTACTGCCTCAGCGCCAAAGAGCGGGAACACAAGGTGATCCTCTGTTCGTCCCGGGCCAAGGAGGAGGGCGGCGAGATCGTTGTGGACTTGTGAGGGGCTCTTTTGGTCCCTTCTCCCCGGCGGGGAGAAGGTGGCCCGAAGGGCCGGATGAGGGGGTTCCGGTGTCGGGTCCAGCTAGCTGTCGGTCCGCTCGATCCAGGGCAGCTTGGTGACTTTGACGCCCTCGTCGCTGAGTTCCTTGGCCTCTTCGTCGGTGGCGTTGTCGTAGATGCCGCGCTCTTCGGTTTCGCCGTAATGGATCTTGCGCGCTTCTTCCGGAAAGCGGTCGCCCACATTCTCCGACGTGGCCTCAACGTGCTCGCGCAGCTTGACCAGCGCCTGGCGCATCTCGGCCGGGCTTGGGACCTTCTCCGTCTTCGACGCCTTGCCCTTGCTGGGGGCGATGTTCGGCGCCATCACGGCCTTGTTCACCTTGCGGTCGCCACACACCGGGCACTCCACCTGGCGCTTCTTCGCCTGGGCGTCGAAGGCCTGGGAATCCTTGAACCACGCTTCGAAAACGTGGTCGTTGTCGCAACGAAGATTGAACGAAATCATAGGCTTATCATAGCAGATCGCCCACCGTCCCGGCAATATCCATGGTCCGCGGGCCTGGGTTGACCCATAATAGATGGCAACGAAGCCCAGAGAACTCAAGAGTTTGCGCCGAAGATGACCACCTCCGTCACCAACCCCCACGCCGCCGTCTCAACCCCGTCTGCCTGGGTGCAAAAGTATGCCAGCAAGGCGCCGCAAGGCAGCCCGGTTCTGGATCTGGCCTGCGGCGGCGGCCGGCACGGGCGGCTGTTCCGGACCCTTGGCCATCCCGTGACCTTCGTGGATATCGACGTCTCCGGGCTGCAGGACCTTGAAGAAGACCCTGACGCGACGATCGTTCGCGCCGACTTGGAAGGCGGCGAGGCCTGGCCGCTGGGGGGCGCCAGTTTCGGCGCCGTCGTCGTCACGAATTACCTCTGGCGCTCGCTGTTGCCGCTCATAGTCGCGGCGGTCGCACCTGGCGGCATTCTGATCTACGAGACCTTCGCGGTCGGAAACGAGAAATACGGGAAGCCCGACAACCCGGATTTCCTTTTACACCCGAACGAACTGGCCCACGCGGTGATCGACGATCTGGAAATCGTCGCCTTTCAGCATGGCTATCGCGATGAGCCGAAGCCGTCAGTGGTTCAGGCGGTGGCGGCAGTTCGCGCCTGAGCGGCGGGCAGCGGAACCCCCTCATCCGGCCCTTCGGGCCACCTTCTCCCCCCGGGGGAGAAGGGAACAAAAGCCCCTCTCCCCCGGGGGGAGAGGGGTTGGGG
>Ga0056115_1001966_pt1 | contig 10248 bp, 3 predicted proteins | sample WorMetOlspDAHAB1_FD_77007 | JGI IMG/M metagenome (GOLD analysis project Ga0056115, IMG submission 77007) | Marine gutless worms symbiont microbial communities from Max Planck institute for Marine Microbiology, Germany - Olavius sp. DAHAB.1 ... | reverse complement strand
TATATATACTTTGCAGACTTAAGAAACAAGTAGTAGGCTATTCGTTGGCTATTCACTGTTTCGTGAGCAGAAATATATTTATTATTAATCTATTTTAGTATGAAAATCGTACAAGAGTACATGTAAACAAAACAACTAATTAGTACATAAAATACTCAACAGCACAGACAATGTCAGCGCTCAGTAGTACTACAAATGGGAAATTCAGCGTCATAAAATTTTAAGAGCGGGCAACTCTAAAATCACATTGAGTTCAACGTCAGCTGATGGCTCCAAGTCGTGGAATAGTAGATCTCAAGCCATGATGCTCCTGTTCTCACAACAATAAATTATGAAAATCTTTATTCACCACATGGTAGCAAAATATTATGCAGTGTTAATTGCTATATCTATACGTTTATCAGCACGCTAAAAATCGGGAAAACGCTGAAAAGGTTAACGCTTTGACTTTCATGCATCATCATCGTATATTTCAGTAACGCCTATTCGGGCCTACTTGACAATTGCATTACATCAAGCCCATATTTTGTGACCATGCAATGAAACTCGGTGAGAGGTAATGCATGTTAAAAGCCACGCTAAAAGTGTTTTCCAACGTTTATATTGATCATATTGGGCCTATCATTTGTATAGGCTTGCTTTTGTGAAAAACATAATAATCGCATTCAACTCCACTGTTTTGTTATATTTATTTATATATTCGCTTATCTCAGTATATCTCCATAAGCGGTAGAATGCAAATTGACGAAAACAGTAGTTGGGTGTTCAAACTTGCTCATGCTGGAGGAACTTTCGACTGTTTATGCGTAGCGTGTGCTGCCACATAAATGGTGCGATAAATAAGATCATCAACTCGGATACTGGACATTCGCGGGAGCTTAATCAACAATTGATTGCCATTGATTTGAACTCATTTCCGTATATCCACACTGGTCTCGGCGGCGGCGTGAGGCGCCGAAAAGCGCAATCGATCGAAACAAAAAACATTGGCATGCGAGGTGAGAGTTTGAGCGGATCGGGTGGCGTCTGCGTCACGCGTGAGAACGTGTCCAGCGAACGATCTCTATACAGATACGACGACGCACGGTTTTCCAGATTGCGCGAAATATCGCCAATTGGGCTACTTTTAAAATCTGCTGGCCGCCAAAAATTGGCTCTGGCGACTCCGGGTGTTTTTCCGGCTACTTTTGGAATGATAAATAAAGTACGTTGGATTGGACGACCTTTGGGCTATTTTTCGTAGACGTTTTGTCGATAAAGTCCGGCAACCCTGCGACGACGACGACGCCGCTACAGCCGCTGCACCGCCGGCTGCTACAGCTGCGTGAAGCGTGTAAACCATCGATTAATAATTGATATCGTTCACACCTTCGCGGCTTCGAGCTGTGGGCGCCGGAAGCGAGCCGTGCGGCGGCAGTCACGCTGTTCAAACAAGCTCATTATGCAGCTTATCGACCGATCACAATCGGCAATTCGCGAACGTTTAGAAATTCATGTTTCTAGCGAAGTCAGCTCTTCGCCCAAATACAGTTTTGCACCGTAAGTTTAATATACAGTGTGCAGCATTCCTGTGACATGTATGTAACATAAGTGAAGGAACGGTGAGATGTTGAATTGTTAACGGCAGAAAAATATCTGAAAACAAATCGTTGACCTTATAATATTGATTATTCCTACTCCTACACTAGCCTTTCCTTGTCCAAAGAAGAATGTATATATCGATATAAAGATTGACATATTTCGACACTGGCATATTAGTACGTAATGTAATTCAAATAAATAAGAAATAGAGACGGTTGATTAGCACTTTAATCACAAACACCCATTTAGTGATAAATATAAATGCACTTAGGGCTGCTCAAGAATTTCCGGTCGAAGAGGTCTGATGTCATGCGTCTCTATTCTGTGTAACTTGACAAGTGGATGTTCGTCTGCTGCTGTCTCGTTTTATTTCATTTTTGCGTGCACTACTGTGTAATGGCGAATAAAGGTGTTTTCTTTGCTGTCGTTTCCACGCATTCGCACGTCACAAAATAGTTTTTTTTTCTCGAAAGGTCTGAAAGTGAAATACTACACCAGCCAAAAATTGCCGGTAATGTGAAAGGAGTAGGCCTACCGGAAAATTCTCCAGGACATTAACAGCGGCACATGCAGAGTGTTATCTGTGTTCACGATCTTCAACGTATGTATGAACACGAATTCAATTACGTCGTGATGATGCCGGTTAAGCCACTTCGCAGTGACGGAGAATGTGGCGGGCCTCTGCTGTCGTCTGACGCGTGCACATCACCAAGTCGTTATATTTAACGGGAGTTCGTTCATCGCATCGTCGCAGCCGCTGCTATGTCACCGCGTGAATCACTCCGCGACCCGCACGAACAATACCCATGCGGTGAGTCGGCATGCTAGTTCAGTCGAAAAGTTTGCAACATGCCGGCTATTGAAAGTCTTTATTCGCTATACACATGTATTTTTTTGCAGAAAAACACAACAGTAAACAATAACAACAAAAACAGAAGAAACATTGATTCGCTACAAATTCTGCAACGAAAATTGCCAACGAAAGTACATGTTATACAACTGTTCGGTGTCGCCTGCCATATACAAGAAGAAAGTAAGTTTTCAAAGAAATTGCTGTAATTCTTGGAATACATTCTTGCCGATAATATTAATAAAATAACTTGTTAATAATTGTTTAGCTAAGCCAATTGTGTTCCAAATAGAATCTCTGAACGTCCTCATAGACATAAATTTCGTTATAAGCTTTTTGAGGTGTTTGTTTTAGTGATAATGAAAGAAGGCGATTATTTCGTATGAAAATTAACCAAACACAGTTGTACGGTGAAAATGCAGACAGTTGAGATTTTATAATCATTTAAATAAGAACAGTGGTAGTGCAAACTCCTGTATCAAACAATGTACAGCTGTAGTTGCATTGCTGTACTATTGCTCTCGGATTTCTGCAGATGTTTATTTTTTTTCTAAATTACCTTTTGTCTTTTTCGGCGCGCACTAGGCATGTGCATATTTCATTTTCGTAGCTAATTGAACGTCTTTTATTCACCGCGAAATTGTTGCAGAAAAACACATATAACAGCGAATTCTAAGCCACAAGAATATGCTGTTTTCAGCGGGGTGTTTGTTTGGTCACAACTACAGGGTTAAATAATAAATTTTACGCTATAGTTTGCAAAATCGGCAAATAGGTTCAAATACTATAGTAAATTGTAATCATGCTAGTGTCAGCAACATTTGAAGCCTTCGTCAATTTTTCTAATCACTATAATATACAGCTTTATTTAGTTATTCTGCATGAAAAATTTGCTAGATATGCGGTTGGCATACAGTATATGTGTATCATGCGAGAAAGACCATCACGATCTCGGCAACGGCCTGACAAAGGCAATCATTTCCTGTAATCGTATAGCCGGGCTCGGACCTTTAATGATGGTGTGAGTGCGCGGAGGCAGTGACGTCATCATAGATCGCGCGTGGTGGCTAAATCGACCGCATCAATATGTCGGATCACGCGCTGGTCGTTGTTGGACGATGCACTTTTAATTAGCGCCAGCACACGTCGGCCGGCCGCCATTAACCACACGTTCCAATCTGTGCGCCTTTCGACGACCGCTTCTGTTCCGTCGCGCAGTCGATAAATCTGACCGCGCGACACGACAGACCGTGAAGCGGACGGCGGCGTGCCGGTCGGCCGTCGGTGCGAGATCGGATGTGAATTAGAGAGTTATAGCATTGGTCGATCGCTGACCGGCGCGGTCGAGGTGGCGCGACCTGTCCAGCGGCGGCCGTCGGGAGGGCAGCGGCGGCGGCGGCGGCTCGGCGCTCGGTCCTTCCTCTTCGACGATGATCTACTACAGTGACAACGCCCCGCGACGGTCACCCGCCCCTCCCCTGCGCCGAGCCTGCGCCCGTTCGATATTTATCACGACCCGCTCTTTGTTGCAGCGCGCGCTCGACGACGACAGATTAAGACACGTTGGTCGCCGCATCAATGACCTGTAATAGCCGGTGTGGCCGAGCACGCCTGCCAGACGTCCGTCGCCCAATAATAAGGGTTTTCTCGACGAAGGGCAGGTCCAGCAGCAGCAGCAGCAGCCGGATGAGTTAATGCACTTCTTCGCATCTCGACATGCAATGAGAGGCTGTCGACCGGACCAGCGACCCTAAGAAGTTGGATTTCAATGCGCCGGCTGTATGCGACATATTTACGACTGAATGTAAGGTGGCTGTCTGCCTTCAACTCGCGCGCGAAACGACCGCGCCACCAGCATTCTTTGATACGCCTCTTTTCTTTCTTTCTCTGGTGCCGTTCTTAAATCATCATTAAATGCGATCGTCGTTTCTATCACCGTCGTCGGATCAGCGTGTCTTTGAAAATCTTTGTTCAACTTAAGGTAGCGCGAAAAAAACGCAAAAATAATCGAGCAATAAACAAAAAATACATTGTCTTTAAAGAGACAGTGCTGTATCTCAGATAAATCTTCGTATTTTTTGCCTATAAACTGATAATAACTTACAAGAAAACACGTTTTATCCTAGAAAATGTTCACCGATTTTATTTTCATCAGTTTCAGTATATTCATAACACAGTACTCCAGTATACAATGTGCTATGTACTCTAGACTCTAGTTACTAGTAGCAAACTGTTTTATCGGTTAACTTTGCTAGTTTTTACACATTTTATGACAATCTAGAAGTTTTTCTGATTTTTACTGTTGAATGTGAATTGTAATGCAGTGCTGAGTTACGGCGACAACTTTGTTTGAATAAAGTGTATGATGATGATGATGATAATGATGATGATGACGGCGATGAGGATGAGGTGGGATGAGGTAGGCTACATTTTTCTGCGTCGTGCTGACCACACTGCGGCGGCGTCACCTTTCTCGGCGAGCGACGGCCGCGCACGCAGCATTGCCACTAATGCTACGCGTGCTTCTCTCGATAATATACACACGTGCAGTGAGTATAGACGCTTGATCTCGGGCGACGAGAGGACGAAAACCATGGACCGCGGCGACGGCGAAAGCCGAAATCAATACCAACGCCGCCGCCGCCGCCGGCGCCGCCGCCGCCGTCAACTGCACCGAGGCGTAAAGCGGCGCGGAGTTGACGGCGCGCGAAAAAATTGCTAATCGATGAAGCGACGACGGCGGCGGCGCTGGCCGTGTTTGGAGTTTGTTGGTCATGAAAATCACGTAACGCCGCAGTGTGAAGGTGATTAATGATCGCCCGGAGTTAGGCGGGCGGGCCGACGACGTCGGTCGTCGCTCGCCCGTCGCCGAATATATACCCGTCCGTCGTGTAGAACACGCTTTCTTGTCATTCTCAGCCGCCATCAATCAGTTATTCGTCGCGCCTGTTGCGCATATGCTCGAGTATTTTCGTTCGGAATCGAAATCTTTAATAGTGCCGGCACATTTGAAATAAAAATTAGTTTTGTTTGTTTGCTTGTATTTTGCTACCAAAGTTTGGTGAATTAAAGATATCCATAAAACAGCTAGAAACGTTTCGCGACTGTTTTTAGCATTTTTGTTTTAGTATTTTGTGTCATATGTGCAACAGCTGAAATAAAACACTATTTCTGCTTTATTTCGGTTTTATTTCAATTGTGTGAGCACTAAAGGATAATATTTATTTAGATTTATTTACAGGGTGGTCCAAAAAATGACACCTTTTGTTTTGTACGCCTTAATTTAATCAAATATTGGCTGATTTTAGAACTTACTTCACTTTCAGAATCAGAAGAACATTTGTAATAATACTGTCATTAAAGATCCAACCACACCTTATGTGTGTCGCTACACTACCTTGTGAAGTGTCGGTGTCTTAAAAGCTACAATTAAAAACAAGACGACTTCTGTAACAACACTTTTTAAAAGTGTGTCGTATATGGCAGGAAGGTGGACACATTAGACGTTTGATGTAAAAACTGCAGGATGTGACTGTTACTTTAGATAATAACTGAGACAATAAACACGTAGTTTCCTGTTGTTCATTTCTTAAAATGTTTTATTACAGAACTCGTTTTGTTTTCAGTTGTTGCTTTTAAGACACTGATATTTCACAAGGTGGTGTAGCGACACGCGTGAACTGTGGTGGGATCTTTATATAGTGACAGTATTATTACAAATGTTCTCCTGATTCTGACACTGACAGTGAAGTAAGTTTGAAAATCGGTCAACATTTGATGAAATTAAGGCGTACAAAACAAAAGGTGTCAGTTTTTGGACCACCCTGTAGACACCGGTATTAATTCGAGCACAATTTTTTACTCGCCAAAAAATCTACACGACCTGTTGTTTTTCAGCAAAGAACATTCCTTGAACTGCACAACGAAAAGTTTCCGATATAATCAGAGACAAAATTTAACCTATATGACTGTAAGGTTCTGAAGATAACCTACACTGTGAATGAAAGGTTGTCTACTGTTACATCAATTCATTTGCTAGTCTGCATGTGTTAAATTTGGCACAGTTTTGTGGGTGGTGCATATTTAGTGTCTGAGTTGTTAACTTTAAATTTAAAGCCTGTCATAACTGCATCATCTTTTATTAATATTTGATTAAGATTTTTAATATTGAATCTGAAGTTTATGTGCTCATGCATTTATTAATACTATACAATAACGTATAATCTTAGTACACTCGTTAGAGAGAAGTTATTATGACTTCGGATTTTTCTGTCTGAAAGCGTACCATACAGCATAAACAACTTTTTGCAGTTTATATTATTTTTGTTTCCATATTTCAAATCGTTCTAAACTTGTAACTTCAAACTTCTTCTAAGTCACGAAATCAAAAACTTGAAACATTTGAAATTCGGTTACGGCAAAATGTTCATCTTTATTCACCACAAACAAGAATTAATACAATACAAAAATTGAAAGAAAAAAAGATTCCAACAGGCTATAGCACGTGATAACAGTCTTTGTATACGACATAGCACGAAGTATAAGATGACGTATTCATGTACTGAATGAATCGTGGACTTGTGCAACTGGGGCATTTCCTCCAGAATATCTGGATAGAATCTGCCCTGATCCATCCATTCAACTTTAAAGCGCATTAGGCCTAACACCCAAATTTTCATGTACTAGTCACATCGTGTCTCGCATTTAATACGTCGACTGTACAATGTACATATTAGAAGCACATGAAATAAACTGCAATAAACAAACAATAACAACCCGGGGCAATATCGTACAAATGAATTTGGAATGCAGCCATCGTAATTAAAATTACGTTCTAATATGTATCACTTAATCGCGGAGATGAGACGTCTCCTACGGCTTGGTGTAAAGGACAATCAATCCCGGACAATATTCCCCATACCCTATAGTCACCCCCAGTACAGAACCTTATGCGAGCAACTCTGGAGCGATAGCTGGCGCAGAGTATATCTAAACTCCCGTATTATATTCCACGTTCGGAAACATGGATCTTTTATGCAGTTTCTACAAAACTTTAAAGAAATTCTACCAAAAGTAACTGACAATAAACACAACAAAGCATGTAACAATCAACTTCATCGCATCACGCGATGACAATATTATTATAACCAACATCAATAACAATTTATATAATGATTAGTTGACCACTTTTATTCGAGAAAGATGTCAGAACATGTATCTTAAACTATAGAAGGTCCTGTTCTCTGCTATATAAGTATGTAACTTGGCGGCGTGGCTCAGTGGTTAGGACGTCGATCTTTAGCCGGCGGACTCTGACCTGTGCCCGAGCTATGGTATACTTTGTGGGTAAACTGTCCGCTATGGGTCAGCCAACTAGGCTAATTCATCCTTCCATTCCTCAGGGGTCGGTAAATGAATAGTAATCCATGTACTTGGGGTGGAGACAATTACGCGGCAGACAAGAGCTAGTATGGCTGTATGTCTGCAGACCAGAGTCTGTGAGCGCGGCCTGGGCTGCGGTCTAGGCTGTACGCCGAGTCTGTGCCGCACAGCCCAATGCAGCGTCAGTATGCTGTTTGTAGCGCCGTATATTTGCTGGGATTTTTTGTTGGGGTTTATCTTTGGGGTAATATTCCGGCTACTAACACTTGTGCAATGTTCCACTGACATCCTGTAAAGCCATCGATACGATTATTAATTTACGATAATCCGGCGGCAAAGACGAACGCGGCACATTGCACTTCACTGCACGACCAACTCAGCCACAGCTACAGTCGGTGCTGGCAATCTAAAGCATTTGTACCGTAGAATATGCGATTTTTTCCCAGCAAGGCCGTGCACCAGAACTTCGAACATCAATTATTCACGGCGTGTACCTTTGTGTAACTGTGCCAACGGCGACAATTTATATCCGTGGATTTTTTTCACGTGCTGTTTATGACGCATTACGGTGTAATAATTGCAGTGAAATAATGAGGAAACTATAACAAAAACCGTTTAAATAATTCTAGCAAAATATTATAGCTAATTCTGTGGAAACGCCTACACTATGTAAACACAGTTTCAGAATAAGACGCATCTCGGTTTCTATTGGTAATCAACTTAGTTGACCATCAACCATGACAGTTACACAATACTTGGAAAAGAAAAAAAGATAACGTCCTAATTTCTTTTAGCAAAAACTGACAGTATTGGCTACATAAACATTCAAGACACGTCTAGTAGCCTATTGCAATGTGTTTATTCGAAAATATTTGATACAGTAGTAAACAAACAACAATGATATTAACAAGAACAAAGAAATCAACAAAAGGACGATTCAAATTTAAATATAACTTTAATAAATTCACTAATTGCATTGACTGACATTTATGTTTAAAGTGCAAACGTGACGTATAGACGCTACATTTAACTGCACTTCTGCCTCCCACCCATAGTAGATGCTATTGAAAAACGTAAAATTAACTTATTGAACAAAATTTCCACCACCTGCAACGCATATGTAAACTATTTGGTATATCAACTGCCTCATCTAAAATGATAACCATGTGTTCAGGTACGTATAAGTTACATAACGTCCTGCTTATAATATACGGCTGTCTTGCGATTACTGGGTATAATGCTTATTGCTTAGTATAAGTTATACATATGTCATGTTTCTTTTTTATTGTATTGTATTTATTATACAGGGTGGCCCCAAAAAGTAAGCCACCAACAATTTTTCAAAAAATCGTATTAAAGATTGCCAACGAGATTAGATTTCTTCGTAAAGTTAATGTATGAATAAAACACTATAATACAATCCGTTGGTAATAAATATTCTGTGCATGACCTACTTTTGTGACGTCATTAACAATGCCCGGCCCGTAAAGTAGCGATATGCGTCACATGTAGTAAATGGTGTCAGCGCTCCCTCTGGCATCAGCTCGCATTAGCAAGTTGTAAATTCCATTCCAAAATCTTCTTATAGATGGAGATTTATGTATAGATTTTATCGATTTCCATATTTTCTCCTTTTTTTCATTACGATTTTATCATATACAATTATACATTGATTTTACCCATATCGCAGCTTCAAACACAGCAACTGATGACGTCACAAATTAGGTCATACATAGAGTATTTAATACGAACATATGATATACTTGTCCTCATTTTATAATCAAAATGGGTGAAAAATCTAGCCTGGTTTACGATTTTTACTACGATTTAATGATGACTGTTGATAGTGGCTTACTTTTTTGGGCCACCCTGTATATGCTTCGAACGTTCTCTGGTGAATAAAAGTTGTCCATTTAACTGACCATATGTGACAGTGATCCCCGAATTGGAAGGACCTGCGGCAGTGGTCAGAATATTTTACGTGGCAAAGGCCACAAACTCGAAAGTTTAACGCCAATTGTTCGTCCTGGCGTTTAGCAGCGTAGTCCTCGCACCACCACCACCACCACCATCATCGTCATCATAAACATTTTAACGTGGCCTAAATAATGTTAATTATTGCAAGGAGCACAGGTGTCCAGACAGTAGTGATAAATTGTGATAGTAACACACGAGTCATATGATAGTGTTAAGGTAGGAACGGGAAAACAGAAAGGTCTTAAGTCGTTGTCTGAAAACCGCGAGTGACGGAGCAGATGCGACGTGCAGAGGCAGGTCGTTCCAGACGGTGGCATCAAATATGGTAGATAAAGACAATATGCGCAGCTCCGCCCATTTCGTGAAATAGGTCAGATCCAGGTCATGCGTCGCCTCCTGCCGGTCGATCGGATGAACTAAACAGCTGATGCATCGTTATCACGGCATACATTTATATG
>Ga0056115_1001964_pt1 | contig 10251 bp, 3 predicted proteins | sample WorMetOlspDAHAB1_FD_77007 | JGI IMG/M metagenome (GOLD analysis project Ga0056115, IMG submission 77007) | Marine gutless worms symbiont microbial communities from Max Planck institute for Marine Microbiology, Germany - Olavius sp. DAHAB.1 ... | reverse complement strand
CTTTATAATTATAAATATAAAAAATAAACTTGGAATTTTGAATATAAATCTATTGAATATCCCTTCTATATCGCGGTAAAATCGACCCCCCCCCTCTTTCTCTCTCTGGAAACTCCGACGACGTGGCGCTCGTTTAAGGGAAAACGGAACAGGCGTAGACCACCTGCGATATGTTTGCCAATTGTGTCGTCGTCGGCGGCCGACGTCTTGGGTCGGCCACCAGACCTGCGCTCGCGCTCATTAGAGGCGGCCACTTCCGGTACTCCATGGTAAATATTGAATGAGCACAGGGGACGGCCATGGCGAGCGTAATGCCGATGTATTTCTGAGCCAACCGCACGCTTCGCTGGTCAGAGATCATTACGGGGCGTCCACGCTAAGCCCCCATTTACAGCAATTTATTGGTGTAAAGGGGGCTCAGCGGGGACGCCCCGTAATGATCTCTGACCTGCGAAGCGTGCGGTTGGCTTAGAAATACATCGAAATTAACAGTAATTTATTGGTCTACTTTCTACCAGTAACCACTGTTGTGACTCCAGCCTGTGTTAAAAACGCGAATGCGGAGACTGACCATCTGAAAGCGTACATGTACATTGCGACGTGATATATGCAGGGTGGTCCTCAAAAAGTAAGCGAATACCGAATTAAATGTAAAAACTTAACGGTATAAAAAAAGTCTGTAACAGCGACACGGCCTACATCACACAAATAAAATAGCAAAAATCAAAAATGTGATATTACTTTTGCAGCACATCGCCATAATGCCAAGAAGCTTTACCAAGCAGGAGATACATAGCCTACATACTTAAAAATACATACACGAAAAAAAGGATTTATATGGCGCCCATAAAAGCAACTGTCTATAAGCACCTCGGTCTCAACTCGTATTAAACAAGTAGGATTTAAGATGTTGCTTAAACGCGGCAAAACTAAAGCCAGACTGCCTGAGTGCAGACGGCAGACTGTTCCATATTTTTGGACCAGAGGTTGGGAAACTTCTGTCCCCAAACCGAGTGTTTGTTCGGGGAACGACAAAGGTTCTGGTGTCAGCAGAGCGAAGATGACGGTCAGGGAGCGATACTAGACGGCAGTAGTCGGCGACGTACGGCGGTGCTAGGCCGGCAAGTGACTGGAACACGAACCCAGCCAGCCTGAAACGTGGCCGCACTCAGCGGATAGATTGACCAGCTTACGTGCGACCGGCCGACGTGGGTGACCAGGCGGTTCTTCGATCCATCTGTAACGACCAGGCCTCTGTACCACCTGCAGCTTCGCTCGCCGCGCATATACTCCCTATAGTGTTGCTTTGGAAAACATTGTTGACACGCCGCCAACGCTGATGTCGTTTCAGTCGCCCAATAGTCGTCGGCATATACAGAGTAGACCAACAATTTCACTAATTTTCAAAATTTTTGTTACTGTCAGAATCCGGAGAAAATTTATAATAGTACAAACACTAAAGATGCCACCACACCTCAAGTGTGTGTGTGTGTCGCTACACTACCTCGTGAAATGTCAGTGTCTTCAAAGCAACAACACAAAACGAGACGACTTCTGTAACAACACATTTTAAGAGCGCGTAATTCAGAAGCAAGGTGGACACATTGAACATTTGATGTAAATACTGCAGGATGTAACAGTTACTTTTGACAGTAACTGAGACAATAAACACGTTGTTTCCTGTAGTTAAGTTTTTAAAATATGTTGTTACAGAAGTCTTGTTTTAATTGTTGCTATTAAGACACCGACATTTCACAAGTAGCGAACATTTGAGGTATGGTGGGATCTTTAGTAATAGTATTATTACACATTTCTTCTGATTCTGACTGAGAAAAAAGTTTGAATTTGTCAATATTTGATGAAGTCACAAGAGGTACAAAATGTGCCAAATTTTTGGACCACCCTGTACAGCCACTGTCAGTTCGGTTCGGTTATGTTCGGCATTCTGTGAAAGGAGGAACGACTGAATATTTCATTAGCCTTCGCGCAGGACAATACGAGAGTATACCTACCGTACACTTGATACAGGTTGTAATCGCCTATCATTACGACTTCTACTACCCGTTGGAAACAGGAAAACAGTCCACAGATCTTTCCTGTTTACGCACATCGTTGAAGACTGCCCGATGACAATGTTGCCACTAGCTGAAGATAGTGGTGCTGTCTGGATCGACCCGCAAGGCATATGATACAGAACGACTTCTACACTACCACAAAGATGTACTCGGTAAACCTATGAAACCGAAGAAGAAGATTTTACGCATCGACCGTGAGGTCTGTCGCAAGGGAGCTCATTCCCTTTGACTTTTTAGGCGGTGTCGCGAACACCGGCGAAGTTTAGACCCGATTAAGCTAGCATACAATAAGCTAGTGTATGCCAGCAGTCCTGGTAACGCGACCCCTACACAAAGCTCACCGTTTCTTTTCTAGCGTTGGCTGAAACCATCGCCCGTTACACCTACCCACGGAGGGATGGCCAGGCTGAGTGGGCATTATTGGTCTGTATGAATACCGGGAGAGTAAACCCGCCAACGGCCAAAGGTCACCAGTGTCAGTACGAACCGGGCTTGACATAACGGCAGCGTAATCGTTTGATGTTACCAACGCCGTTATCAGTACGCCAACCCAGCCACACAATAGCGGGCCTAAACCACAGTATGCACTAGAACAAGGGGTCTAAGTTCGAAGTCGCCGCCTTTATTTAATCGCACATAAACCTATTTGTATTTAGTATTTTTATTCACTTTAATCCTGATTTTTCTCTCATTTGAACCTTGCGAATTTATTCACAATAACACTGACGTCATTCTACACTATTCACTCTCGCCATGTTGGAGGTATACCACGTTGCATCGGTGTAACGTCGTACACTTGCGTACATGTTTGCAAACTGGTGTGTGTGGAATCATACACGAGCAAAAATATAGGCCTCCGGTCTGTCGGTTTTTGAATAACGTCGGCATAAGAATTTTATATGCTAACCTATTCTCTGTAACAGTTAAATATACGTACAACATGGCGGCGTGGTTTTATGCTTAGCTCAATTACATCTCTTCACCTTGCGTTATTGTATTGTGTAAATGTTTTTATGGGTACATGCAAAATGCTCATTACTTTATTCTTGTGTTTGGATGTGTGGGTGGTGGGATGGGTGGTATTTCACCATTTTCAGCTAGGTTTTGTTTCACCATTTTCATGTTTTTCTGTATTAATGTAAGAGTATTAACAATGTTGGCGGCCAGCATAGATGGCTTTTTGCTTTTCTGGCAGCCTGCTACGAGCTAACTTTAATATTGTGTTTTCTTGTTTTATATTATTATTGTTCGTGGCAAATAAATTTCTTCTTCTTGTTGTGTGTAACTACGTGTCGGTAAATAAAAGTGAGTGAGTGAGTGAGTGAGTAGAGGTTAACGCCCCACCCGACACAATATAGGTCATTTCGAAGGCGGACGGTAATCAAAAGTAGGCCTATTTATTGCGAAGATGAAAAGAGTCAACGAAACACGAAAGCCTACATATTCATTTAAGAACTTTTACGTTCGCAGTCAAATAGACCTGCATGTTGAATGTTTTTTTTCGTGTTCGTTTGTATACTTCGATTTACATAGCGCACAGACATTGCTGCCTGTGCTGCACTGTCCTGCAAATGTCATTCCTTCGAAGTAACCTTCGTATCGTGTTTGCTAACGAACAGCAGAAAAATATTCAGAACCTTTCGGGTATAGCTAATATCCGGCAGTATACGGACAGTGGGTGTGTGCGATCAATATGCAATTTCCTGAGCGGCGCAGTTACCTGCAAAATTCAGTTTAGCACCGCATGTGCAAAAAGATGCCTTGTTTCGGATTCCCCATAGATTGAGACGGCGTATGAACACCCATTGGTAGCACGCACGCATGCAAACTATACACATTGCGGTGCAATGACATGATTGAAGTCAGCATAAAACCACGCCGCCATGTTGGAGGTATACTTAGTAACGAACAGACAGTGAATAATTGAAATTCTGAAATGGGAAAATTCTTACGCCGAAGTTATATGCAGACAGTGTATAATTCCGCACAAAGCAAGTGTAGGTGAGTTTAGTGTTTTAAACGGAGGAAAGCGAGTTTTGAAGAAATATAAATAGACTCGATATATAACAGGTAGAAAATTGAAGGCCACCAGAATACGTCGGAGAAAGAAAAATAACTAAAGTAAATAGACAATTTTTGTATAGCGCATAGCCGTAATACATCTAATTGCTCGATACGTTTTGCCTAATAGTGTTCAATTAAAAACGTCTTAAACTGGCGCATAAAACTGTTAAGTCCAAGAGCCGGATCAAGCAGATAATATGTCAAAAATTTCCATACCGACGAGGCTGCGACACTGAAAGAACTCCAGCTGGACAGTTTGTGGCATGGCACAATCAGTTCTTTTTGGCAGACAGATCGCTGATGACTCCCGAGAAGCTACATCGCCAACTGATGTACTGTACACAATAATCGAAAAGATAGCGGGCAGCGGTGTTATGCAAGGAGCGATGAACTATTACACTTTGTTTGCATGGTCACTCTGTCGGGCACATCACATCGGAACTCTTCTTCTGCTGAAGATGACGATGAGGGCCCATATCGTGTAGGCAGGTGCGGACTTGACGTCTGGATCGTGACATCTACTCACTCTCTGGCTGCCGGCAACTGTCGCAGCCTATACACAGTCGCCGACTCAAAGGGACATCTCGTTGTTTGGGCCGCGTCGATGAGATGTTAATGAACCTGTGTCGTGCCGGGGCAGCCAGCTGCGCGACCTGTTCCACCTCACAGCACATCACGCTATCAGCTCAGCAGCGCGTGAGGCAATTGTCGAAGCATTTGTGCTGCTGTATAGAGTCGACCTGCGATCAGGAAAGCAGGGCCATCCGAAGGCACCCCGGGCGACGCAAAATGCGTCACGGAAATCCTCGGGAGGGACAAATATAAAGAAGTTGGGGGTGGCAAAATTTACCTTGTTTGTTTCAAGGGAAAATAAGCGCATTAAATGACAGAATTTTCCCGGCGGTGATACGCCGGGAGCCGTGTTAAAAAAGGGGGGGGGGACAGTTTAGAGAGGAGAGGAGGAAAAGGAAAGGAGGATGTTGTGTCATGTCTGTCGGGGGTATGGACGCCCCTGGAGGAAAAACAGATTTATTCATTATGAACACAAAATACAAATCACTTAAAATGTCCATGGCAGGATAACGGAAAAGGTAAAGCCAATAAATACGTTGGGTGACGGTGACGTTATTATATATTCCATTATTATTTTTTCCCGTTAATTTTTGTGTAATGTACAAAATGTGCGTGTTATAGTAGGCCTATGTCAGGTGTAGACGGACTCGTTTTATTTTGCGTTATCAAGGGCATTTGTCAGTGCCACTTGTTGAGGCTTGCAGACTTGAGACTTGTATAATTGTCATTGTGCATATAAATTTTAGCAAAATAAATTTTATTTCATTTTATTTTATTTCGTCAAGCAATAAAAACGTGTAAATTTAAATAAAAGAAGGAAAAGATAGTAACACACACAGGTGCACTTATAGCTGTCACTCCAAAACTAAATTTAAAATGACTAGAAAAGTTTACGTATTTAACAGTATATTTAAAACTAACAATTGAGTTAAAGCGACTTAAAGTCGACAGTGTTAGGCGAAGAATTCCAAGCATTAACTACAATGGTAAACGCCGCCATGTTTGATGTATACTACGTTACAACAGTGTAACCTCATGAACTTATATTTGCGAACTAATTTGTCGAAATTCACGGTCTGGAAATAACTTTGGCAAAAGAATTTTCAGATTTCCGCCCGTTAACCATGTTTTTCTTCCTACATGTATATACCTACAATATGGCCGCGTGGTGTGATAATGGCGTCAATTACGTCACTGCACCTCGCGTATTAGAAAAATCGGAGTAGGAGAAAAGGAAGGACACTAACAGCTAAAAGAAATTGCGAAAACGGAAACGGAATATGATTAAAAAGACGAAGACAAATAACAGAACAAAAGGAGCGAAAAAGCGGGGGGAAACGAAACGAAAAATGTCAACAAGAAGGGGTCCGACTATATCCGAATGATTGAACTGTTGCTTGAAATATAAGTGATTGTGTAGTGGTATTTTTATTTGAATAATTTTAATAATAAACCTCTAGCTTCTATCATATACAGGGTGGCCCACACAACTGACACACTTTGTTATGTACGCCTTAACTTCATCAAATTTTGACCGATTTTAAAACTTATTTCACTATCTGCATCAGGAGAACATTTGTAGTAAAACTGTCACTAAAGATTTCACCATACCTCAAATGTGAATATCAATGTCTTAAAAAGCAACAGTTACAAACAGGACTTCTGTAACAACACATTTTATTTAAGAAATTAACCATCGGAAACAACGGGTTTATTGTCTTAGTTATTGTCTAAAGTGCACTTAACTGTCGCATCTTGTTCATCTTGTCAATGTGTCCATCTTGTTGCTGGATGACGCACTTTTAAACTGTGTTGTTATAGAAGTTGTCTTGTTTTCAGTTGTCGCTGTTAAGACAGTGATATTTCACAACGTAGTGTAGCGACACACTTGAGGTCTGATGGGATCTTTGGTGACAGTATTATTGCAAATGTTCGCCTGATTCAGAGATTCAAATAAGTTTGAATATCGGTAAATATTTGATGAAGTTAAGTCGTATGAAGTTAAGGCGTACAAAAAGTGTGCCAGTTTTTTGAGCCACTCTGTATCTGTGTTTGAGTTAGTTCGTCCACGTTGAAAGAGTACGTTACAGTGGTTGATAATCATAACGTTATACAAATTTCGATCAATATTTTATCGGCTGTGAACGGTCGTTAAAGATGCCCGCACAGTTGAAACATAAGCTGAAAGCTGAAATAAAACTGAAATATAACAGAAATAGAGCAGGTTTATTTCAACCGAAACAGGAATGAATCGTTTTAGCTGTTTTTGCCAATCACAGTCTGTATCTGCTGTTTGCGCGCCAAGCCGTAATCAGCGGATACCGACTGTGGCAGAAACTGCTAAAACGCTTTACAGATGTTTTAAGTTTTGTTTCGCCTGAAGTAAAACTGTGTATTTCTGTTTTATTTCAGTTATATTTCAGTTGTGCGGACAGCTTTATTCGGCCCATTATTATAGACATGCCGAATTGACTGCGTTGCATATGCGATCGAAAAATCAGAACGATGAATCAGATACCTTCCACAACTGTTGCCACTAGACATAAATCTTGAGTCGAAACGGGTGCGGCGTAATTACAGTCATTATAAACCTTTTCGTGACAAGCTGATAAAACATTGACGAACCTCTCCCACGCGGCTCGACGCTTTGTGAATAGGTTCGCATATCTCTCGTGCAATGTAATGAAATATGTTTTCATACGTTGCCAAGCCGCCCGCACGGCGAATGTAATTCATCAGCATGCAAGACACGCACGTTTGAAGGGGACGCACTTCGCAGACACTATCGCGTTTCTTTTAAAGATAATATTAATTGACTTCTTGGATCATTTTTCGCTAGGATATTCGGTTCTGTGATTATTTGTGCCTGCGTAATTATTACGGATATTGGTTGATTTGTGTTTGTGCAGTTTGTCTGCACGATTTTTTTCATAATAAATAAATAAATAGGAACACAGCGTGCAGATTTATTATGTTTCTGATATGTTTATCACGTACGATGATTGAAGGGTAGTATTAGTAGTATTCCGAGATTATGTTCGCGTTATAAAACACGTTTTAAACCGTTTTTGGATTTTTAGCTGTTACATTTTAACCCAAAACGTGTTGGAATTGAACATGTCGAGCTTTGATACACCACCAGCCAACAACCGATTTCACTTTATCTTTCAACGCAGGAACTGTATTAATAAAACAGTTTGTTAAGTATTTGTATGTTTTTTTTGCGTCGTTTTTAGCCCGTGTTCTGCTTTTTGTGTATGTGCCCGCTATTTTTTTCGGTCATGTGGGTCGTCTTCTTTTCAGTTTTATAATTTTGTTTCTTGCCTGTTTTCAGGCCGGTCGTAATCGATATTGTCCTGACATGACCTTTTCCGTAAGTGGTTTGTGTACCTGTATTAGCCTACCTGTCGTGTGCGTGCATGGGCGCGCAGGCAAATGAATAAATAACTAAAATCAGTTTACACTCAATGTACACTAAATTGGTTTCGTTTCATTGTTTTGTGACGTATGTTCTGTTTCGTTGCGAGCTCTGAAGCTGTTCAATAAGCCCACCTGGTTTTTCGACCTAGTGCCGTTAGAGGCGACTACATCACGGTAGCTTAATCTACATTGTTGTATGCTTAATTGTTTGTGCTAACTGAGTTATCTATCAGTATCAGTCAAGCGATTTGCTGTCAAGAGCTTATCTGTGTCCCAAAATGTGTTGGATGGGGGGGGGGCGTTAATCTCTGCTCTGTAAGTCTGATGCATGCGTTTATTGCTTTTAACTTTATTATGCGAGGCCCGTACAGTATGCTATATTTAAAATTTCATATTGAGTTTTAAGTGTCCGGCCTGAACAAGTCGGATCAACCATCACAACAATCACTGATAAGCCTTTCTGTGTCTGTGAGCTGATATACAGTAGTTAAATCCAAGATGAAACTGGATTAAGAAGCATAAAGCATTCACTTTTTACTTAATGTGTTGTTTATTTCGCCGCTTGTAACTGCAGCATACAATTTAATGAGACACACACTCCTTCTACAGCGAAACAACGCCAAAAAAACTAGAGCTGAGAACGATTAAATTTTAATCGTGTTAATCGCTGCGATAAAAAAAATTAATCACGCGTTAATGCGTCATTACCACATAAGTGGGCAAGGCTGTGACGATCCAGTTATGCCTATCACGGACCCTTTCCCGTACACATTACTGCATAGCAATCAGCAACCTGAAAAGTGTTATTCCGTCTGTGCGCGCACGGGAATAAGGTCGTATTGAAGGTCACAGGCGGTGTATTTGCGAATTCCGTGGTATTATTATTATTATTTCAGTATCAGCGTTGATTTTCTAACGTCGTTAACTTTTTTTAATTCGCGATTAATTGTTTAACGCTCTAACGCGCTAATTAACACGTTAATTCTAAAGCGCTAAAATACATGAAGCTCACACAATAATAAAGAAAGTTGAAATGCATCTGCACGAAAAACGCAATAAGAGAGAAATTTAAACTGTGAAAATAAAAACGAAAACGAACCTAAACCTAATTTTAAAATGTTCGCAAGACGATTTAGGTTTTTAGTAGCAATAAATGTAAGTAAATGTCGATTTGTATAGCGCGATTCCGTATCTGACGCATAGGCCCTATCGCTAGTTTGCGGGTCAGGCGTAGTTATTGAGGTCAAAAAGTAGGTCACACATAGAATATCTAATGCCAACGAATAATGTTATAGTGCTTGAGTCACACGTTAATTTGACGAATAAATCTAATCTCACTGGCAGGCTTTAATACGATTTAATACGATTTTTGATCATTTGGTAGTGGCTTACGTTTTTGGGCCACTTTGTACATATGTGATAAAATAACGTTGAAAGTCACAAAAAAGAAAAATTATGGAAATCAAAGAAACTCTAATTTACATTACTTTTCATCTAAAACATGGTTTACGAATGGAGAGCTGATTCCAGAGGGAGCGCTGACATCATATATCGTATGTGACGCAGGTCGGGCATAGTTAGTGACGTCACGTTCTTTTGATAATGCCAAGAAGTCCTTTTACCGGAGCTTTACTGCAATCTTTGACAAAATAGGTAGGAGAGCATCTGAAAACGTCGTTATGCAATTAATCAAATCTAAATGTGTGCCCGTACTACTGTATGCTGTCGACGCTTGTCCGACTAATCGCACCCTCGAACGTTCACTTCAGTTTCAATTAACAAGAATAATGATGAAAATTTTTAAAACCAACTCCAAAGAAATTCTAAACAACTGTCAACTATAATTCGGCCTTCAACCCATATTTGATGCGATTAAAAAACGGAAAATCAACTTTTTGAACAAAATTTCCACCACTTGCAACGCACTGTGTAAACTATATGTATCGACTGCTTCGTCTGAAATGATAACCCTGTGTTCAGCTACATAACGTCCTAGTACACGGCTGTCATGTGATTATTGGATATAATGCTTTTGCTTAGTTAAGTTATATGTCATGTTGTTTTTTTGACAAGCAGAATGCTGATTGATTATGTAATTTGACGAATAAATCTAATCTTT
>Ga0056115_1001963_pt1 | contig 10252 bp, 11 predicted proteins | sample WorMetOlspDAHAB1_FD_77007 | JGI IMG/M metagenome (GOLD analysis project Ga0056115, IMG submission 77007) | Marine gutless worms symbiont microbial communities from Max Planck institute for Marine Microbiology, Germany - Olavius sp. DAHAB.1 ... | reverse complement strand
TAGATTTCCGTTTCCGTAACTCTCCTTGAATTTGCGTTACGTGGACGTGATTGGCTAGTTTAGCGTAGTTGCCGTTTTAACGGTTTCAGAGTTTATGGACTTAAGCAGTTGACAAAAATACTTTATGTTGTATGTTCTGTTTAGTTTTGTGCTATTTACTGTTATTGTGACCTCACAGACTCACTGACTCAGAGCAAGGCTCAGAAAGCACTAGTGCAGTCAATTTCTATAACTGGTGTAAATGGCAATCAAGACACGAGAAGTATCTAGAGAAAGTATCTTTATCGTAAGATACTATTTAAAAGTATTCTATCTTAATATCTTCAAGATACTTTTTTAACTATCTTATCTTGTATCTTAAAGATACTTTTTTAAAGTATCTTGCACAACACTGCGTCTCAGTAATAGCGACTCACGTAGTAATCAGTGTTATCTCGCGCTAACGCGATCTCATTGTACGAACGCGTGGCAGGTATTGGATAGGAGGCCATATAATAAAAAATAAAGATACCACCGCTTGCAATAGTTCTTGAATAGTTATAAATAGGAAATAATTCTGTATGACGTAATATAAACTGATATAAATTGTAGCGCGACATCACGGCAGTTTGTCGCCGTTTTGACTTGTCGCCGTTTTGACCATACCCCCTCTTAGTTACTCTATGATACGTGACGTCACTTGTCGATCATAGTTCATGAGACATGAGTATTAAACGTTGGGCTAAAAGACTATACTACGAGGTTAAACTTAGAATAACATTGTTATTTGCACACAACACAGTGCTTTGTCGTTTACTATGTTTTGGATGTGATGACATTTCGGTTTGCAGAAAACGACAGTGACGAATTCAGCTGGTTTAGTATCTCCGGACCGATAGTCATTTTTTGCAAGATTATTAAAGGAGGAACAGCTGTCTTGTAAATGTTGTTGCGTTTCGGTTGCAGAATAATGGACAGTCTGGATACAGCGAATCGTACAATAAAACTGGAGCCGGAGGATTATGCAGATAACAATTTTGACAGTGTGACCGACGATTCTTCCGATGGTAGTGAGTGTGAAGATGACAAGTGCCAGAAAAACGACGTGGTAAAATAGCTTGAGCTTTCCAGCAGATGTTCACTACGTAGCATTTCTAAATATAACACTGACCGTAACCCTAACCCACCGGGGTATCAGTGTAGTTTAGGTGCGCCACCATAGATCTGTCGCTTATTCAGTAGAACTTGTTCTGCAGAATAAGCATCAGATCTATGGTGGCGCACCTAAACTACACTGATACCCCCACCGGTAACACGACAACTTACCGACAAACCAACTTGCGGTCAGTTAAGTCACATTTGGAGTATATAACAGCTCAAAGTGTTATTTCAGACAGACTACACTATTTATACGCTGCCAATATTCGATAGGGTTAGAGTTAGGGTAAGGTTTAATGCATAAATAAAGTATAGTAATTCCATGATTTTTAAAAATTCGCTGTCGGCGAGTTGACCAGTCCGTGAGTTTTCCAATCCGTGACTTGACTGACAGCGAGTTGGTTTGTTGGAGACTTGTCCTGTAAGCAACCCACCTACCAAAAAGTTCACTGGTCATAGGTGACGAGTTTACTGTGACTAGGTGATTGATGCTTGTTTGTTAAACTTTAATACAGTTGAAGTCGCTATGTGGTGACCTTATTTCGGTGATACTAAAAACTGTTTATTAATGCCAGCCTTCTTCTTCTGCTTAGACACATAAATGTGGTGTCCTAAAATGTGAGTCAGTAAGCTGTTAAAAATTTTATGGTAAAATTTGGTGGTGGACTGTTATGGGCTTGCATATTTTGTAACATAAATATTCATTTGTGTATCCTTTTGCATCGGATGCTTTAAATCTTTGTGGTGATTGTCTGCTGATATTTTTTGGACACTTCTTGTGTTGTTTATAATGAAATGGCTGTTATCACTGTGATTAAATGATGCTGTTATAGGTATAGCCAGTATCAGTGAACATGGGAACCTCTTACTGATACTAGGAATTATGATGGTGCTAATAACATGTGAACTGTCCCTAGTAATTGGAACTTTTTCTGTCACGCTTGACATCTGATAACAGACGTCTGAGTTATAATGTGCTTGCAGCCTCGTCAGATTTACATATTCTGCATCCACTTCTGCCTGTGGTAGCTGTATGAAAACAAGCATGTTAAGTCTTCATTATGGCACTGTGAGCTTGTTGAGGCCGATGAAATTCGAAGCTTCACCTGTATTTGCACCTGAATGCCCCCACGTGCATTCTACTGTGACGAGTTGGTGTTTCAGGCATATGTGTCCAAGCGAGCGGTGAAGTTTGAGGCTGACGAAATGTCATGCTGCTCGGATGGCGTCAACGGGAGTAGTGACGAGCATGGCACTGCCATGCCGACAGTGTCTCGGTATGCCGTTTCTGAGTATGTCACTACAATGGTTTTAGTAATGTTCCGACCATATTCAAACTGTGCGATGCCATGCAGCTCCTGTGTTCAGTCACGTTGTTCTGTCTTCAAAGCTAATATCTGGAGGCAAACAATTCTTCACTATTTTCGAGAATATCTGATGCAACAAACTTGGCTGCCTGTGTGATCATGATGATGACAACGATATTGTGTGGTGTGCTTGTTTACTTCATAGCACTTGATGCTATGTGGTTGGCCAGGCTGAGTTGACTGCTTTAAATTACAAATGCTTTTGTGTATCTTGTTTTATTTTGGTCATAATTTTTTCATATTGGTAATACATATAGAATGTATTTTCCATGTCTCCAAAATATAGCTAAAAGTAAGTAGTTAGGTGTTATGGTCATACATACATACTGCATACAGGAAGATCGCTTGTTTTATGGTATTAGAAATTACGTGGGAGAGCTGGTAAACATGTATAAAACATCTTTTGTATGTAAATCACATGGTGTGCAGGCATGTGTGTGTGTTTCAGGTCTAATAGGGCATGCCATTCCGCTTCTGATGCAGGTAAGACTTGCCTTCTGTGATCAGTATATATGTGCTAGCTAAAATGTTGCAACTATAGATAGGGTAATAATAATAATATTATCATAATTATATATACTTATATCCTGGAATTACGACCTTGGCTATCTGTGTATTATACTGATGATGGCGACTGAGCAGTTGTGGTGATTCGGTAAATAAGATAAGCGTATTTATGTTAAGCTATGCACTGGTATAAGTATCTAGCTGTGAAACTTATCACCATATATTGCATAGTTCACACATTTACTAACCAACCAACTCGACAAGACCCATCGGCATATTTGCTCTGCTTCGTCATCATCGCTTGCCATTTACTACATCCGCCTTTCAAACTTCGGCGACTGAGCTTTTTTGGTCTCCACTTAATTACCGGCTGTGAAACTCTGCCACGGAATGTGTAGTTGGCGCTGTCAATGACTGTTTTTCGGAAATGCCTGAAGACTTATCTCTTCAGCCATTCCTTTCCCCAATCCGTGTAGTGGCTGCACGCTGACTTCATCATCTAGGATACTGTAATCATTTTTTTTACTTGCATTCTTAGTGGCAAAACTTGTCACCGGTTTACATTGCATCTGATTTGAAACTATAAATCATTTATTGTTTCGTCTCCAGTAAACAAAATTTGAATGTTGCATATTTGCATATGTAGTAATACTGATGGTGGTAGTGTATTCGACTCTGTCTCCTTTGTCATTATTGTGTGCACATAGATTTCCATGAGGTGGAGAGCTCCGATGAGGTTACCACCGAATCTTGTTCCACGTTGAAAACGAGGTTAAGAGTTTGCCGATCAAGACCTCAGAATAAGACTTTGACATTGGTCAAGCCGAGTCGAAAATACTCGAAAACATCTAAGTTGGCCACTAAAACTCAGTTACATGCCTCGCCCAGCGGCAGAAGGAAGAAGGATTCGTCAGAAGACTGTGTTCGAGAATTGTCGATGCCTGGCATTGGAGGTGTTGCATCGAAGGAGGAGCCTGTCGTAACTTCCGAGCTGTCTACCGACACGGTGACGTTTCCGCCGATCTTGCCGAAGAAGAAGAAGTCGAAGAACAAGCACTACTTGTGCTCGGAGTGTGGAAACACACTCAAGTCGAAAAGTGCCATGGAAATCCATATGCGTCGGCACACGGATTCTCGGCCGTTCGTGTGTCAGATCTGTGGCCATGGCTTCCGAGCAAATGGAAACCTTATGCGACACCAGGTAATAACACATGTTACTAGAAGTCCGTATTTTATATTAATAGGTATGATGCTAGCCACAGGGCATAGATGATTACTGACCGCCGTAATGTGGTTCCGTAACATGGATTTTTTGATCATCAAGCGCCTTGAGATGTAAGAAAAGTATATAAGTTGAAGCATCAATGTGACTTGTGTGTTTTTATGGGGCTCCAGTGGCCAGTTCTCTCAAATGTTCTTGCCATAAAGCAATCCAAAAAACTGGAGGTTTAAGAATTGCTGAATATGCTAATGTTTGCAATGTGTTTTTGGTCTGAATTACATTTCTGTGTGATACATTACAGTCGAGTATGAAGTCTGATTATTGAAAATTTTGGCATCATTGTCCAATTCTGCAGAGTTTATTATATCATTTCAGTTTGTTTCTGTCTGTGAGTGCCTGCATACATTTCATAAGGATGCTCAGTAGTGACAGCTTACAGTGTTTCGTCTGTTTCTCTCATTATATTCTTGTGTCAAAATTTTTCGGCGACTAAGCTCGCGCACCCGTAGACACACGTGATTGACTTTTGTAAATGAAGTAAAACAAACACAATCTACTGTGAAATGTCATGCAGGTGACGCACACAAAGGAGAAGCCTTTTATCTGTCCGGAATGTGGCAAGGCGTTCTCGGACCAGAGCAACCTGCGCCAGCACAGTCGCGTTCACGAGGACAACGGCCTTCTCGACTGCACGGTCTGCGGAAAGCGACTGTCGACCGTCAAAAACCTGCAGAGACACATGAATATTCATGAGACGGAGAGAAAGTTCACGTGTGCAATGTGCGGCCGTGGATTTTCGACGAGTACTGACCTCGTGCGACACGAGCGGCTGCATACGGACGAAAAGCCGTTCATGTGTTCGGTCTGCAGCAAATCGTTCAGCCGAGCGACACATCTCAAGATGCACAGCTACTGCCACACTGGTAACGAAACCATTTAAAAAATAGCTTTCAGTAAGACTTATGGTACTATGGGTTAAAGTTGGTTATGGTTAGGGTTAGGAGCCTGTTTAATACTGTGGAAATGGAATACAGTCTGGACACGGCATTTTTACAGGGAGTGTTGTCATTGTTATGGACTGGTATAAAGCCATTATCAGAGTTCCTTGAAGTTCTACAAAGTGAGGCCTGTGACAGTTAACGGCCCCGTAAGTGCCCAAACATGCTCAACTGGTTGTTGCTGTCGTCATATGCTTCACAGTGCCATAAAACATCAGCCAATTAACAGCAGCCTTGTCTGTGGTGTGTAGACATTGTAAACTGCCGTCAAATTTGGGTAGAGGGCAGGAGTCGACGATGTGTGATGTCTGGATGTCACCATAGTCACACATTTCATTGTCTGTCAGAACCCATTTCTTTCAACACATGCCGCAGTGGCCCTGTTTTGTCGTGATATGGTTTAACAATGACCACTTGTGTCATGGAAGTTGGTAAAGTGGCCGACTAAGTTGGTGTTGACTAGCCGAGCATAGCTGTCGACGGCCGGCGACTTCGGAAACTGATGTTGTCGCTGATGCAGGTGATCCGCCGTACGACTGCGACCAGTGCGGCAAGAAGTTCTCTGCGCGCTGCAACCTTCTGCGCCACGTCCGTCTCCATTCTGGCGAGCGTCCGTACGGTTGTGAAGTGTGCGGCAGCACGTTCATCGACCAGAGCACGCTACGACAGCACTGTCTAATTCACAGCGGCGAAAAACCTTTTGAGTGCCCGGTCTGTAACAAGAGGTTTCTGTTCAGGCGCAAGATGAAGCTTCACCAGCGTATACACACAGGTGATTGTAATAATAATTATAATAATAATACCCAGGACAATATTAATAGTGCTGTCTATACGGCGCCAGCCGTATGCGAGAGTTCACTTTAGTTCATCTGGACGAAAGTCGGTCAGCGCCAGGTGGCTGCCAACTCGTAGGCCAGGCTGCAAACGTGACCTCTGAGTCCGTCTGTAGGCGGCCATAGACTGAACAAAATGCTTGTGATGTTAACGGTACTTGATATGTGTTCATCTGTTGAAAGGGTGATGCAAAATGACAGCAGACGCCAGCACCAGTGGTGCATCGTACACGCCTCATGTGAATGTTTCTGAATATGCTGGACATACAGCTGTAGTTTGTTGGATGCTTACTATTGTGTGGCTCGGTGGTGTTGTGGTTAGGGAGTTGGACTTGTGATTGGAGATCACAATCTGTGCGGTTGAGTGCCACCATGCACAAGTTGTTTGCACACATTGCTTCTGTCACCAAGCAGTATAATTTGTGACCAGCATATCAGCTTGGGACGGTAAACAGGCACACCGTGCAAAACAAGGTTACATGTCCATGTAGTACTGTTCCAGCTGCTGCCTGGCTGAGGTCCATAGAGTTGGATGTCAGTGCCATCCTGTGGTCCAAGTGGCTCATGAAGGACTTCTTACTTTCAATGACTGATGTTGTTGTTATGTTTGCATGCTGGTCAGTAGTACGGTTAGCGTTAGAGTAGCTAGTGTTTGGAGGTTAAGCGCCCATGCGATGTATACGGATATCTGTTGTCTTTTTCCAATGCCCCGTAGAGGGCTCGCGTAGAGGGCTCGCTGGCACACAGCAGCAGTTTGGCTGTGCGCCGTTATGCTGTTGGATTTTGAGCATGATACTTTAACAGTGTGTGGTAAAAAACAGTTTAGAGGTGGAAGTAGCTGCGTCGTTTATGTTGCGCAGGCGAACGTCCGTACAAGTGTCAGGAGTGCGGCATGGAGTACACATGGCGAGGCAGTCTCAAGCGACATATGTACACGCATGGTGGCGAAGGACGCTTCAAGTGTCGCAAGGACGGACAGCGGTTTGTGAGAGTATGCAGTACATTGTAAACTATTTGTAGTAATAGTAGTAGCAATGGCAATAATGCCCGGACAGTTTTTGTAGTGCTGTCACCTATAGCAGTGCCATTGTGAGACTTCACTCGGGTCACTTGAATGAATGTCAATCAGCGCCAGGTGGACACCAACTCATAGGCCATGCTTCAGACTTATCTTTAAATTAGTTGTTGTAGTAAAAGTATAGTTGGTCTGAAGGAGCCTTCAGTGCTTTGATAGTGTTGACAGGAACATCTGGTAGTGTGTATACATTAGCTGGACTGTCCTCCCTCATCACAAGATGTCGTCACCTCATTTGTGCTGAGTATGTCAAAAGCTGCGCAAAATAGTTTTTTTTCTTAAGTTTTCTAATGCGTGTCTTGTGCGTGTTGTCTAACAATGCTAGCAGCATTCTCAGCAGCAGAAGCATCATCCAGCAACATAGTCAGACATGCTTACATCTCATTACGTAGTGACTTTCCCCTGTTGCAGTAGAGTCTTATGGCCCTATCCACATGGACGCTCCTCAGTTTCTGAGCAACTCTGACAGGTGAATGGTGGAGACCACACCCACAGTGGACAGCTCCCACTTCAAACCAGTCACCTAACAGACTCTAGCTTTGTCTTCTGAATGCTGTACAAAGAATATGAGCAGCTGCATTTTGACATTTGACGATAAACAATTTTTATTATGATTATCACACTGTATTATGCGTGAGCTTTTTGTTCCAGTGAATTTTTGTTAAACTTTGCTGCACGACAGTTTTAAGGACAAGGAACGGGTGCACTACCACACTTTTATGGTTTTCTTTTGATTTCATTAAAACTCAGCCTTCCATCCCTTCGGGTCTCCACCCCCGTAATCCATGTAATTACATGGATTACGGGGGTGGAGAAAATTAGTCGGCAGGCCATTGCTGCGTATGGCTGTTCGTCCGTTTTGTCATCGGTTGAAGTCCTGTGGCCACGGGCTTAACCTACGGTTTATAGGCTGTACGCCCGCTTTGTCTGTGACATACAGCAGCACTGCAGCTGCAGTATGCGTCTTGTTGCGCTACATAAGTGTTATGCCTTTACCTTTTACCTTTTAGTAATAAATTGCTATGTGTGTCTGTTAGGTTTGCAACAATTGTTGAGCTGCGGAGCCACGTGCAGGCGCATCATCCGTACGACTGGCCATTCCGATGCACGGTCTGCGGCAAGATCTGGCACCGCGCGTGCGAGCTCCGACTGCACATGGGTCTTCATAGCAACATGCGGCCTCACGCGTGCGCCAGCTGCGGAAAAACGTTCAACGACCGAACGCAGTTGCGCATTCACATGCGGACGCACTCGGACGACCGAATGCACGTCTGCCAGTTCTGCGATAAGCGGTTTCTCCACCGCGGAAACCTGTACGAACACCTGCGCCGGTTCCACGCTCATCTTGACCAGATGTAGCTGCTGCGTTCGTAAATAAGCGGCAATATTTTCAACCGGCGCAGTCTGTGTTGTGCTGTGGTCCCACTGCCAAAACAAAGACGACGTCTTCAGCAACTGTCTGTATTGGCTGTAAGATAAGTCCAGCTGTCTTAGGTCCATCGGCAGATTGTTCCAGACTCGAGGTCCAGCCAGGAGCTGACTTGCTCTTGAAACCGGCCCTGGCTAAGTAGACAGACCATCCCCGTCAACAGTGTCGTAACTAGGAACTCGGGGACCCATGCACAAATAGCTCTCCTTCGCTTGATAACAACCCTGGTCTCCATCCCCCATTCAACTCCCTCCTTCCCTTTCCTGCTCTTTGTAACTTTGTCCCTTGTTCCCTGCTCTCCTCTCCTTCCCTACACTTCCCGTTAAACAGGCTAAGTGGTTTGACTTACTTTAGCATTTGACATGGCTGCCCACCTGGATGCCACGTGGCAAGTGCTACGCTGCTAGGCGGCCAATCCGCCCCTGGGTCCAGCTGCACTGATGGCTCTGTCGCCGAAGTTGGTGCACGTCTGACTGATGAGAAGTTTGTGTCAGCCGTCGTCAGCTGGGTAGTTCGGAGCATGATCTAACGTTTTAGGCCATGTACGTGTAGTAGGATAGCGAAAGTTCTTATACTGTAATAGGCATATCGTACGTAGGCTTCATTTTTTCAACGTATAATCTTCAGACGAATGTTAATTTTTGAATGGAGACGGATCGAGTAAAGATCGAGTCAGAGATAGCCATGGTCTATGTTTTTTTTAGAAAAATTATGGAGTTGGCTATGCCAGCTTTGCCAGGCAGGTCAACTTGTGAACTGTGAACTAAACGGCATGATGAGCAACACAGGTTGAGCAGTGAACAGTGCCAGCGGCTCGACTGGTGGGGGGTGATAGATTAACTGAGTTAGTGAAACAGTACAAGCCTATTTTACCGACGGCGGCCAGCCGACGCCGGCGTCTGCACTCTGCGTGGAAGACGACGTAGGCCTAATATGATCGCTACTGAGCTACTGACCAGCGACCAGCGTGTGTTCGGAGCATGATCACGCGGTAAAATTTAGTTCAGGAGTTGCAACAGCTTTCAGTGAAGAGCATTCCAGTGTAATCGGCCATTTCTGCGAGAGGCTTACCTGGGTATATCTGGGCATTTTTCGTTTGCAAAGTTATTGGTGTGTGAAATATACGGCGCAAGTGTTGGTGTCGTTCTGAACATGCAGTTGGTTAATTTGTTGTGGAAGTATTGCTTTCAAGTCCATCACGATGTGTGTGTCGCAATGTCTTAGTGTTGAGAGAATGGAACGGCTTTTCGACATATTTCAGGGGGTCGAGCTTTTGTGTAATGTGAAAAATGGTTTTGCCCGAAAAAGCACTTAGCTGTCAAACTATACCAAGTCGTACTTTGAGAGTATAAACTCGTGTAAACCAGCGGGTGATACATATGGGTAGGAAGGTGTGGGAGACATTAAAACACTTTTGTATTCATATAAGTGTTTATTTTGATGAGTTGACGTTTCTCGGGATCAAATTACCACTGTCATCTGCTGTACAGTGGAGACTTGTGTTTTCTGTGCTTTGCTGTCAGTGTTGCAGTGTTACCGTTGAAGCAATTCTGTGAAGCAGATGCATGTATTCCACACAACCAGTGTTTCCCAACCTTTTTTGACCTTTTATATAAAATTGCACACCAACATTGGGTCATTACCCCCTCTCCCCTGCAGTCACACACGATCAACAATATTTTTC
>Ga0056115_1001962_pt1 | contig 10253 bp, 9 predicted proteins | sample WorMetOlspDAHAB1_FD_77007 | JGI IMG/M metagenome (GOLD analysis project Ga0056115, IMG submission 77007) | Marine gutless worms symbiont microbial communities from Max Planck institute for Marine Microbiology, Germany - Olavius sp. DAHAB.1 ... | reverse complement strand
CCATAAGTAGCAACTGCAGCTGCAGTGGCGCTGTCACAGACAGCATGCGTACAAAATGTAGGCTGAAGGCTAAATCAGTGGCCACGAAACTTTGACCTGCAACCAAACAGACATGCGCATCTCTGGTCTGCCATTTAATGGTCTCCACCCTGTAACCTATGTAATTACATGGATTACTACTCACTTACTAACCCCAAGGGAATGGAAGCTGAGTTGGCCTAGTTGGTTGACCCATAGTGGCCACTTTACCCATAAAGTGGTCACATGTCATACATAGATCAGGAAAAGTCCGTCAGCCAAAAGCTGACATCTTAACCACTGAGCCACTCCGCCAACCAATAATGACATATCACTTCACAGCACTAGAGAAAGTCAGGAAAGGAGCTGTTGAAAAAAAGGGTCTTCAAATGACTGCAAAAGCCTTGTAGACAAAGTGCACGTGTGCAGCGACAGACATTGATTACTCGTTGCCTTGTCATCAACAATGACTGGCAATATATAAACTTAAAACCTACAAAATTTCTACATAGTTTACCAATTAAAGTAATCATTTTCATTTCTGTCACCGCTACTGAAATTCACTCAGATGTAACAAACGTAGTTTGGTCAGAAGCTTTCTCCATTTCCTGATAATATGAAATACAACACATATACTTAATCTGTTAAGCATTTATGTGGCTGCAGCAAACATTACAAGGGTCATAGTCCTGCCTCTGTGGTGAAGTGGTCAATGCACTCATTCTCTATATTCATGTGCATATAATACAACCAGACTAAATCTGTGGTCTGGCCCACCACACAATTTTCATTTTATTCAGTGATCATGGTGCTATGTAATGTTCTTGCAGCATTCGTGATGCAGGCATTTTTTTTGTAATTGCAACAGTAACGATGCATGCATTTACACAGACACAGAATGGCAAAATATCTAACCATCCTGATGAAAACCAACTGCTGTTTTAGTAGCACTGGAATGATGCAACTAAAACTGCAGTTTTAACATCACTAATTGTAACGTAAAATACAATACTGCATACTCATGCAAGATAAAAACTGAAATATGTCGCACAACTCCGGTTGATTGGCTGGGATTTAATGGCACTTTGGACAACTCACTAACTCACCCGTTAACACATACACCGACACGGTCCTTACCTTCTACATAAAACTTCAACAATTATAAAGTGAAGCTATTTTCCCAATATCCACAACCTAAGAGCAACGTTCATGCAACGCACATATACTGATGTATCTTATTAACTCTAGCTTTTCCCATTCTTAATCCAGTTTCTTGGTCTCTCCATTTTTAAGAGATCACCTATATCCCGGTTAGGTAAAGTATCCATGTATCCACGTATCGATAAAGCAATACCAAAACTAAACAATACTTTCATGTTTCATCAGGATCCACCACAATCAGCTTTCACACAAGTCCAATGTCATGAAAAACTGCAGTAAACAAGCTTGTGGAGTTGATGGTTGACTGTACGAGCACGGCACATCACTAACTTAATTTATGACGAAAATTTTTCAATGTCAATGTTCAAAGTCCATTCCAACAAAAACGAGTGAAGTGCCGCAGCTTTTCCTCAATTCAACTTGAGAACATCAACATTATGGCGATTTGTCGAACCATCCTTTTGACTTTTGTAGCTTCAGTAATGCGAATGCAGCCCACATCACCCTATGGTACCAAGCTAAAGCACTACTGCTTAAAACTGTTAAGATTCACATTTACAGCAGCAAAATTAAATCAGTCTAACTAGTATCAATAGCCTAAGCCAAGGGCCTTGAGCTCAATAACAAATCATACGATGAAAAACAAACATTACTATGCCTAACTGGTTAACTTCACTATTAAATCTCTAGCACAAGGAATGCATTCCAGAAAGCTGGTCTAATCCAAGCTCAAACGACTGTCAAGATAAATGCACAAAGCACATATGGCACATTGGAAAAAATGAGTCGGTATTTGCAACAGAAATGGACTGGAACCTGATTGCAAAAACACTACTAGTAAGCAACGTTGACTTCGTTCCATTCAACCTGGTTGGAATGGCACCGGCATGAATTCTGCATCACAAAAGCGGTTGTTCTGGAAAAATAAGGAAGTACTGTATGTAAGATGGTCGCCAGCTTCTGTGTGAGAAACCAACTGAGCAGTGGCCAACAGGACGACAAAAGTAACAATTTCCAAAACTAACACTCGCCGTAATCCCAACCCTAACCCAAAATTTTGTCGCCAAGTTGTACAAATTTTTGTGCCGTCCATCACGTCGCCCAGATGGCTGCACATCTACAAGATCGTTACTGAATCGCACAAGACACAACAAACATGACTCCACGACACGGATCCACTTACCGTAACGACTATGATGGCACAAACACACAAACCAAGCAGGGATGGGTGGAACAATGGTTAACAACAAGATCAAGTGGAAACAGCCAAGCACATTAGCACAAGTTACCAAAGCACAACCACACACACTAAATAGTATCTAACTCAAATCTAACCATTTGTATACAAACAAAATATCACCCTATATATGACATGTTATGCACTCACAGTAGGTTAGCTAGCACTCATCCTCACAAAACGGTTACTGCTAACTTCACAATGTAAGGATTGTCTGCACAGAAAACATGGGACTTCCACCGCATTAGGGGTTCACATAAAAGCGCAAGATGCGGTTGCGGAAGTGGATTACTTGTACGACGTGGAGGCACTTGCTGGGAGTGTGGATGCTTTGTGAGCAAAGCTCAGTCCCAAAGACTGAACAAAGCTCGAGTACTGTTTGGTTCCTCGAGGCAGAGAATATATTCTGAAACAAAACAGAAAGTTGGAAAGAGGGAAAGCAGACAACAATGACGACACGGACACTAAATAAAATTCAAGTAAAAACTTGAAACACAAACGCTAAAAAGCCACAAAACTATAGCAACGTAAGAAACACAGTGCAGAATTCATTACATTAACGTAACAGAAACAATCCTACAAAATAACTCAAACCAGAAATCTAAAGTACACAGATATACAGGTGTGTGAAGCATAGAAGTCACACTGAAAAAAAAGTTCAAATGCTCCAAATTTACTATTTTCTGTGTATAAATGTATTTTTGCAGAGTCAGCTAAAATGCAGTACAAGTGAATGATTCAGCAGAGACAACAACAGAGCTTCCAGTATTCACAACTCACCCAGGAGCAGGAGCCGACCGGTCGCCGCCAGCACCTTGCAGTTGGCCGATTCCTTTCTTTGACACTTTCTTACTCAACCGCTGAACCCACATCTTCTGCTCATCAGCAGACGTCGCCATCAGCAGCATCTCCTTCGCTGCCTGAACTTCCTGATTCACTGTCGCACCGCAACATCAACAATTACCTAGAGGTAGAGAGCATCGCGCTTGTGATCAGCAGGTTGTGCTAACGCACTGCTGAGTACAGCCGTGGGCAAGCCACTCATGCACACCAACCTCTGTCACCAAATAGATAATGTGCTACTAGTCGAAGGCAGTGATGTGCTAAAGCTATTTAAGGTCTGGCATCACAATGGACATACATCACTAGCTAAAAGTCAAAGGCCTATGAGAGGAAGATGATCAACAACATAATTATGATCCTATACGTCCCTTTTAATGCAATACTAACACAATTATAACAACAGTGATAACTGTAATACAAAACTAGCTACAACTCAAGAGATTCAACCACTGCAAGAGTTCACTGGAGCTCATGCAGCAAACAGCTGAACATTGCAAGCAGATGGAGCTGCAAGCGTGCATGTCACCTGTTGATGTTGTCGCTCAATATTGCTATCTGTCATTATTAAACAATTCAAAAGCTGATGTACATTCAAAATCCCACTATGAGCATAAAACTGACACGGATTAGGTCACTGTCGAAGTGGTGTTGACAGCCAGTCACTTGACTATACTGACATTAATAAACAGGAAAAATACACAACTCAATCAACCCAAACAATTAAGTACAGTACACAAAACAAAAAGCCAGTACTCCTCTGTTTCGTCACCTCCGATGACACTCGACCAGAGAAAATGTAGACTTATAATACACTTCCTGAGTCCACACGGGGAAAGTTTTGACTATGCTTTGATAATCAGAATACACAAAGTCTTTATCGGCACTACTATACACGAGAAAGACAAATAATGCATCAAACCTTTGCAATAGCCAACAAATTCTTCGTTGTTGTCAAAATGGTCCTTGTGAAACTTCAAGTGACACCCTACAAATGGTAACAATTCTTTTGTTAATATCTACATGTACACCACAGTGCTGCTATCACTGCTAGAAACAGTAACTGCATGATCCTTTAAAAGCAGTTGTGTTCGGTATTTCCAATAACACAACAACTGGTTTACTGTTCATATCGATTAGTATTATTAAACCTAGACAGTCAAACAAACTAGTTTTACAAATTTGCAATTTAAATCCACATAAAATGGGGAAATTATTCAGATTGAAATATTTCATCAATGTGCAAAATTAACTAATGCAAACTGTGAATACAAAAATGACAAATACATGAAGCTAACAATGCAGATAAGTGACACTGATTACTCATATAAACTTTCTCCAATATTGAGTTTTCTGTTTTTCTCAGTCCACAGCTAAACACTAAAGTTCCCATTGCCAACAAATATTAACAATTACCACTATTACACTTGTTCAAAATTGTTTTCGTAATCCTGGAGAATTCTGTTAATGGCATAAAAACTGTTAAAATGTATGCATTTTTATGTCATTCAAAATCGGTTTTCATAAACCCAATACTTACTTCACTTATTTTGCACATAGTTTTACTTTCTTGGCAATATTCATAAGATTTCCTGTAGTGGATGTAACTTGCAAATAGCTGTATTCACAGAAAAAGTCGTACTGCTGCTCTGTGACCACCCGACACAGGACAGCGCTGCGGAAATCACTTTGACACATGGCCATGTGCGGTCATTAGCATCTATCAGTGTTGGGCAAACGTGCCACAAGCTTTGTGCCGAATGTCCCCCAGGAACATCTGGAGTTAACTTGTATAAACTTTAACAGCGGGTAGTCTTGCATGTCCGGTCTTCACCAATGTATCTACATCCCAGTATAGTAGGCAGTTGCAACCCTGACGCCTCGCTACACTATAGCCAGAACACTGTTATATTCCCTCCAGCACATGCAGGCCATCTGTAAATGCGGTTCCAGTCACTATCCTACCACTTTAGACATTGAATCTGTCTGGATTCACACAGCCAAGGAGGTTAATAACAACAGCATCGACATACATTATCCTGCAAGTTACCGAAATCTGCACTCAGCACGAGTGCAAATCCAACACCAAATTTATGTTCAACGTCGCAATTCATTTTTGAACAGATTTAACAACATACAACATCCATCAACTGAGAAGTCCCACTGGCGATAAGAATAATTTGACCAAATCCTTGTGTATTAGAACCAAATCTCTAAACATAAAACGGGTGGTGCAAACAGTCAACAATCAGTACACGAAGATTCGACTTACTTCGGCATTCGAGTGCCGTCGGTGGATGTATCATGTGCCAGAGCGTTTTGTTGCACGACTCACAATTTGTCGGGGTACGATAGTGAATCTGCAGAAAATCGTGACCCTTGTACTGGAATACGCCAGCAGCCGGACCAGCATTAATGTCCTTCTCCTCACGATCTTCCGGCTTCTTGCTCTCTCCCTCCGTTGCGTACAGTATCTGCAGAATGGCACAAGTCGTACAGGTATAAACGGCAAGTGACAGGGTTGTAATTACGTTTATCTTGCTGCAGTTATACACATAACTCGCAAAGCAAATAGCATCAAGATTTTCTTCACTTTGAGAAAAATTTGGGTAAACTTATTCTAAATGGTCCTAGTATTAAACCTCAATAGGTTGGTTGGTTTGGATTTAACAACACTTTCAGCACGATTAGTCTATCTCACGCTTTACAAATTATAGTTTAGTTAGGAGGTCAATATTGGTGATAAAGTTTTAAAAAATATTATGCTCTGAGAAATGTCATTATATGTGGAAAAGCTAAGAGTTAGGAAAGCATCGTTTCCTATTATTTTCATATTTGGTGACTTACACAGAGTGTGCTCAATATCAATAAGCAATACTCTTGGCAACCGACCTGAAAAATACATGGGATATCTTTCGGCTCTGCTCGATATACATCACCTTGCGTAACAGGTCGGACATGAAACAGCTTGCTACACACAGGGCATAGTACATACATATTAGCAAAGTACATGCACTATCTTAACAATATATTCCATACAACAGGATGTCATAATCGATTTGGGTTTAATGGCACTTTCAGCACAATAAGGCTATATCGTGCCTTACAAATTTATAGTTTAGTTAAAAGGTTGATATCAGTGAGATAGTTGAAAATATTACATTTTGGAGAATGCAACAATGTGTGAAATGTGAGACTTAGGGAAGTATTGTCTCCGATTATGTTCAACAGGATGTCATAAAAAACAAACGTCAACAAGCAAGGCATACAAATGAAAACCCTGTTATGAAAAAAAACAATTAAAGTTGATAATGATAAGCTACACAGTTTACAAATAAATTAATGCATACATATCAATATATTTACAGCCGCATTAAAAAACATTACGTGAATAAAATGAAAACATAGTATTTATTATACTGCTGGATACATGCACTTTGTGATTTTCCAAATTAACCAAGGTTTGCCAATAGCTCAGTCCCCAATAAAACGTGGAACTGCTGGAGCTACAATTTTTGCAGGATACGTTTCTTCTGCCACTAAACCATCAGTGTGACGGAAGGCACGCTATTTATTGTATGCATAACTTGGCAGTGAAAAACATATTCATGAACTCACTCGATATCAAGTACAAGTTGTGGATCGTTATTCTGTTTACAGTTCTCCGACACAAAGAACAAAATGTTCTTTGTGCTAACGACGACATACTGCTTCTTCCAGAGAAACTTATTCGCACGAGTCTTGTTTGGGACGGACAACCAACCCTCCAGACGACTCTCTGGACAGTTCACAGAAGCATAACAATCAAACCATCAACATTAGTTAGATAGCAGCAACTCCACAGCAGCCATTTGATTGCATCAGAAACGGATAAAAGTTCCAATCAAATTATACGCAAACAGGTCCTACATGACTGAAGCATTACACCAGCTTCAGCTATGTGTGGAATGGGCAGTAAGTTCTGACCACTTCCCAGTGTTTCGTCGCTAGATCAAATGCACGTAAGCACGAAAAGGGTATTGCTAGCCAGTGCAGTTAAACACAATTTACACTGCACTATGGTCCCACTGGCCAAAAACATCTTCAACAACTGTATGAATCGCAGCATAAAAAGCCTGACTCTGAGGTCTGGACACAGACCATTGGAGAGTCATGATCCTACTGCGCGGAAGGCTCTGTCGCAGATAGTGTGCATCCAACTGACGAGAAGCACAGAAGTGCAAGCCGAGGGTCAGCATTGGTGAAAAGGCACAGTCAATTCATTAGGTAGTCTGAAGGGTGGCCAGACACAAGCCAGTATGAACAACTGAAGAGCAAATGCAGCATTGGGACTGACGCCAACAGTCTGATTAAAGAGATACATGCAAGCAAATGATTTGCCAAGTGCCATGACCAGGATCAAATCATTTCCTCATATCAATCAACATCGGAATATTGAAAGCACTGCATCACGAATGCTGCAAAAAGAGAAAATGTAATTAATTGAAAGCAAATACAGTGTGTAAAAAAGAAAATCAAATCGACTGATGAATGAAAATGTAACGACGGTTCAGCAAAATTAACAGTCGTGTCAAATGTCTCATAAACGGCAGACAAACAGACCAAGTAGCGTATCATCAAGCTCCAGCTCATTGCCACTGTGTATCGACGAAGTGTCACCGCTGCCATTCAACGCCATTTTCTGTGACAAGTACTCAATCTCGCTCTCCTTAGCCGCAAGCTCCATCTGCAGACTCTTGACCCGCTGTGTTTCCTCGTCAAGCAACGCCTGATGTTCACTCAGCTGCTGTTGCACTTGCTTTGACAATTTGTTGAACTTTTCGTGTTCCTGCACCACAACCACTTTAACAGTATAGCCAAAGGATTAGATGCTGTGACCAGCTTACTCACCTTTTATGTTCTAATTAGGTTAATTCATAAAGTTATTTAGTGCTTGGTCTACTACAAGCCAGACCAGCCAACAAAAATTAAAAAACTAGGAAGTATACAAATTAATGTCAAATTAATAGTCTAAAGACGACACTTCGCCATCACTCGTGGTTTTCAGACAACGACTCGAGACCTTTCTGTTTTCCCGTTCCTACCAAGACTCTATCATATGACTCATGTGTTACTATTACCATTCACCACTACCGTCTGGACACCTGTGGTCCTTGCAATAATTAACATTATTTAGGCCATGTTAAATATGTTTATGATGATGATGACACTTTAAACATTTGTTAGTGTACTGGAATGTAACAGCAACTATGTAACTGCAAAGTGTCAGGCAAAATTATACGTAGTATATTATGAGTAAAATTATTAAAAATTATGAGCAGTTTTAATGCCCAACCCGACACTTCAGGTTATTTTAGAGGCGGTCTTCATAGCCAATTATCTAACTGACATTTATAAAAACAGTAATAATGAATGGCACAAAAATAATACACCACTCAATACAACAGAACAAAGAAAACAACTATGCACTTAAGTTACAATACTCCTGTTGCTCATTATGACACTCAACCAGGAAACAAGGTTGGCTTACTCTACAGCTCCCAAGCAGAACGAAGGCAACACTTTCTCAATCAGGAACCCATTAGTCTTCTGCTGATATCCAGAATTGACCCAAAAAGTTATAAATTGCACAGTAACAGAAAACTAACATAATGCAGATGTGTTTTTAAAACTTCATCAACAACACCTATGCATGCAAGGCATTATTTGAATTCTGCGTACCAGCGTTAATAACAAATTCAATGATAACAACAAAAACTGCAACAATGCATACATACAGCAAATCTGTAACACAAAACTTATTATTTCAGAACTTGTTTCATTCAACTTGACGTAAAGGACTCCTTGTCCTTGACAAATTCAAAACTAGAACGAATAATGCGAATGTCTGAAGTACAAAGACAACGAATAGTTTTTTAAAAAGGTGAAACAACTTAAGTATCATACAAATTTCTCTGGATATGTAAAACATATGACTGACTGACTATATTTAGTTAAAATTGGTTGAATGCTTACTACTGCCTTAGTATCTGGTTGGTTAGAGGTTATGCACATATATTCACACTACTTTCTGTTGTCACTGTATAGTAAAAATGCAAAACGTGTCCATTGTGAAAACCTAACGAGAAAGTCACGCCAACAGCTCGACAAATTTGTACCTGTTTCAGTTCTTGTTCCAATTTTCGACATTCTTTCTCCTTCTTGCGCATGTCACTGTCGTTCACTTTGCGGCCTCGCTGACCTCGCGTCACTTCTTTTCGGTTCATTATCTCGGCCAACTTGTTCACAGCCTTTATTTCAACATAATTCGCAAAATCCACAGTCCAACATGCGCCAGCACAAACACATGGCAGAGAAAATATGGAGAAAATAAATACTCGACTAATAAAGAAACTATAAGCAAGCTATAAATTACATTAACTTGAGCAAATATTACAACAGCCAAGCAAATAACACGGCAAATTTAGACCATGATAAGAGTAAGACCTGCTCTTTTTTCATCTTCTCATCGGCCATTTGTTTACGCAGCAGCTGCAGTTCTGTGTCACCCTTATTGCTATCAGACTGCATGTTCTCTATCTCTGTTACACAGACATGAATTCATCGGTGTTAAAGATGGCAAGCACTGATGGAATAAACATGGCAACAATAAACCACAACAAATAAATAAGACTATCTCCTATCATGGATCTTCTACAGACAATAAGGAGCAATATCCATAGGACATGAGTTCATTTATCCGCTACGAGTGTGTCTGTAAAAATTGATAAGGAGAGGATAAAGTCTCAGTAACTGCCAGTTAACTATCAGGAGAGTACACAATTGAAAATCCATGCATCTCTATACCAAATGAGTTCAATGCAGTGTTACCTCATTCGTGTGCATAGTACTGCTAACAAAACCAAAGCACCATCATATGAAAGATATGGACTATACAGCCTAAAATGACGCATACAAAATCTGGTAATAAATGGAATGCATGAGAACTGTTTAAGTT
>Ga0056115_1001961_pt1 | contig 10258 bp, 12 predicted proteins | sample WorMetOlspDAHAB1_FD_77007 | JGI IMG/M metagenome (GOLD analysis project Ga0056115, IMG submission 77007) | Marine gutless worms symbiont microbial communities from Max Planck institute for Marine Microbiology, Germany - Olavius sp. DAHAB.1 ... | reverse complement strand
TCCATAGTGAAGGAAACATTGCATTTTAGGGACCAATCTAATTGAAATTATAATTAATTAGCTCCAGAAAATATCTAATTCTAATTAATTAAAAAATGAACTAATTGGTCCCATCTTTGAGGTAAACCTCTTGTCTGAGCAGTGAGGGAATTGCCAGATCGAATTCGGTCGGCAGCTCCGGTGGGCGTGGCTCGCGACGTTTGATGGTGAAGAGTTGCACGAATCCGCGATAGACGCCGAACGCTTTCTGCGCGTAGAAGTCATTCACTGCCACTTGAATGTCGAATCGTGTCTTGATGTTACTGTTGAACGCCATCTGTAGCTCCTTCGTAACACCACGCACCGTTCTCTCGTCACTGTTAGTCTGCGTGGGCCACACGCGTGACATGTAGGCCTACGTTTAACATGTGGTCCGTGCAGGGAATGCACATAACTCAAGTCGTGAAATGATCGTGGAGCACCAGACCAGAACGCAGAACCCTAGTTCAGTCCGTCCGCAACTAAGTCATGGTCGCTCAGTGTTCAAAGCGGCTTGCGTGATCCATGTTCCTCGACCTCCGAACCTTCTGTGGAAGGTAAATCACAATCATATGGTATCAAGGTTACAGGGTGACGTGCATTTGAAAAAAAACAGCTATTGCGGTTAGTCCCATAAAGTAACCCATACGTAGGGCACTTGTAATTGGAGCCGAAGATTTACTGTTTGAAAATATTTATTTCACCATATAATGGTAGCAATATACAACAAAGAAATTAAACTAAACTTAACTAAAAAATACTATTTATTGTTTGTACTCAATAGGCAATAAGATAGTTCTAATTTCTTCAGTTCGACTGGGAATCAAATCACAAAGTAATCTAATGCCAAATTGTTCCTGACAAGTTTTAATAATTTGTTCGTGAGATAATGCAAACATGGCTAAAAATGAACTATGATGTACATGTACATACTCTCTTTCATTTGTGTGCTCTTGTCGATACGATGCGTAAACCATCTGACCTGCTTTTACAAAGGCATACATTAACTGCAGCGTACAATTCCGGTTACCGTACTGCACAAGTGACTGTTACCGGTCTAGCGTCCGCATCTGAGATGTTTCCACGGAATCGAACGATGATTGGTTGTCCTTCGGTCAGAGGCAGCTCCGGTCCAATGGGTGGACCAGACTCATAACCTTCCTCAGTCAGTGGCTGCCACCGACCGATCCATTTCGTTTTAACGGTCCTCAACAACCTTCCTCAGTAAGGCTCTTCAGCGCTCTGTCCATCTTGCCCTTCATCGTCATGAGTACAGTGACTTCGTCTGGCTGGCAATACTGCTGTCGCACGACGGCGTGTACAAAGCGCTGATTCATGTACTTTTCGAGATGAGCAGCGGCATCTTCGAGTTGTGACGTTGTCACTCCAACGCTCGACCGAAACAACACCAACCTGCAGCAAACAGTCGCACACCATTTAAATAATAAGCACAGTTGTTCAACGCCGGGTAATACATTAATTTTCGTCATTGATACGTTGACCGTCGACTGATGTTGTTGCTAACGCCGCGATAAGTATAGTGATAGGATCGCTAAAAGTGATGGCGAAGAGCAGCGAGACTACAGGTTTAGTTACCTGAAGATTGTTATGCTATGTTATGTTAGTGACTGACATTGACAGTGTCCTTGAAGAAGTTAAAGTCGTCAGCTTTGGCCATCGTTTCGAACATTTTTGTAATATTGCTTATTTCAATTTTAATCTAGATTTAGCTTTAATTTGATGTTAATATTCATGGTGACGGCTGTGTTTGACAATTGTATTAAACGAACAAAATGATGATGATGATGATGATGATGATGATGTATATTGTTCCTTGAATATTCGAACTTGCTTCGAAATCAACGCAGAATCACAGATACTTGTAGTCTACCTTTGCTGTAGGTATATAAATATGCATATACCTGCCATAGGGAAGTCCCTCCGTGTGCAGAGTCACAACGTCGTTTCTTCTTGACGGCAGCGGTTTGATGGTGGATACTTTCCAACTGTCGCTGTCTTCAGCCTTCAACAGCAAGTGGACCACCGTCTCCGGAACATCGTCCGACGCAGCTATCATTCAACGCACAAAATTGCAATAAGTAGCACGAAAATATGCAACAGGTGGTTTGGTATGCTGGAATGAAAACTCAAAGAACGGTAACGCTGTTTCAGGAGGTTTTCAGGCAAAACTGAACAGTGACGCTGTGATTGATTTGCAAAAGTTGGTTCTGGAGATAGTATTGAATTCATGGGTCACACCAAATTTAGGACTAACCTAACCACTTCTCGTACAAATAAAATAATGTAATTTCAAAAACGTTGCCGATATAAACAATCATGATTGCACAGCAATTTATGTAATCAGTGGACTGTATTACCTTTTTGTGACTTTGAAAGTCAGTAATTGGCTTTATTGTTGAGTGTCTACTGCAAATCAGTGAACTAGCTGCATGGGAAATTCATTCGTTATCGATTGAATATTCCGGAAAAGTTGCCAAAAATTGAAGAAAAAACTTGTTGTCGCAAGTCGGATAGTACACCTTTAAGAGGAGGTCGCGAAAGAATGGCGTTGGCTGTCTGAGGTCTGTTGTTTCTTGCGTTGGCCGCAGATTTACGACTTGGCCCAGCACTAGCAGGTATTTGTGGCTAACGTGTGCATTTGCCCAGCACTAGCAGGTGCGCGTCGTGCGCCGGCGGCAGACGAAGGTGGCTTCGCTGCTTGAGGTGTCGTCGTCGTCGTCGTCGTCGTTGCAGCAGCACGCTTCACAGGACTCGGAGGAACTGGAACCAAGATGATCATGTGCTGGTTGGTGGCCGCTGATCTTGTGTCTGGACTGGACTTGATGCGCAGCAGAAGACTCGTGGTGACGAGATGACCACACGATGAAGGATGTCGTTGACGCAGATCCTGCAGGAACATCATGTCGATCGACTGAACCTGACACAGACAGTGCACGTCGATGGTTTCATGTTGCCAGCGAAGCATTTGAGAGCGACAGAAGTCTGCACGATAACTGATACAAGTGACTGCCACTGCGGAACAATATAACAATAGGCTACCTTTGTGAGCTGCGAAATATCGCACAGCCGATTCATACAGTCGCTAATGACGTTTGAATATGTGTTTATCTGCGCCGACTGAAATATCCTTACTTACTTACACTCTCGCCAACTAACTCGTCGTTTCGCTGTTACTTACTTGCTGTTTAGCTGTTTGGCAACGACACAAATAGTTATGTTAATAACTTAAGTGACTTCTGTAACTGTATGCACACATTTCACTCATTTGATTAATTAGTTTAACACTTAGTCACTGGTGGAGCTCGTGCAGTGCAGAGTGACTTGACCGACCTCGAGAGTGAACGACATTGACTTGATGCGAGAACACTTTGCGATGTCGACGGAGAACGTCAGTCTCGGGTCAAACGACGAAGCAACGGTTGTTATTCGTTTAGTGATGTTCAACTGTTGACGTTTCAACTGCGTCACGACGGCCAAGTACACGCTCTGCAGGCTGCTGATCGACGCCTGAACCAACTTAAATTCCTGCATTCGTAACATCAAAAACACGTGACCACTGCGAGACGAGTACACTGGAAACAGTTTGTCATCATAATGACTCGACTCGAGATACGAAATGTCGATGCATAACTCCATCTGAGTGAAGTTACATTCGTCCGTGGTACTTTGGGTGCATACACCACTACTGTCGCACAGGCCTTCTTTCTATGTTTGCTACTTTGTGTACAGTAGGCCTACACGGTATATAGATGCGTCAGTCGTAGACCTAGACCGTCCCTGTTTAGAATAGATAAACGATAGTATAGTCGTGTTTAAAAAAAGAAGTACAATATGTATGGTGATACAACGAAAAACTCTAACTAAATATATAAATAGAAACAAGGACAGAAAAACAAACTAGTGATATTGGTCCATATTAAAATGAAAAGAATGATAAATTCTTCCGAACGCTGTGTAGGGCGCTGTTTGCAGTTGGAGGCATAGTGTAGTCAGCACAAAACTCTACCTTTTCCCAGTCGAAAACTGACAGCACTGCAGTCTGCTTGTGACTTGAAATGTCTTTCTGTGGAAATATGCGTGCACATGTCAAGTCATTTAAGCAAGCCAATACGGCGCGAGTCAGTGGAGCAAAACGCCAAACACGTCACTTCCGATGCACTCAGTCTTCACAGCGAAAACACTTGACTTGACACTCTGGCAATTTGTCACTCAACGGCGGTCACTAGGTGTCGGTTGATCATCAGGTCGCGAATTCGACTCTCACCGATGCGTTGTCAAGTAGGTCATTGCACAAGCCGCTCACGCACGTCGAGCAAGTGCACTAAATGTTGGTCAAATGGCGATATTGCTCTGCGGCTGGGATGATCACCGCACGCTGGGCAGAAAGTAAGCTCACTACCGTGTACATGAAACTTTATTGCACACAATGGATACATACGCGCTAGAACATTTCAATCTGCAAATTGCCGGATTTAAATGTATAAGCTAGCGCGCGTGTTTCATGCTTATAATTTATAACATTCAATGTTGCTGTTTTAGAGCGTCGGCTTATAGGCCTACAACATGTGATAAAATGTGTGCGGTTTTCCTATATGATATTTGCGGGTTTTGGTAAATGTCAATGCTGTTAGCAACAGTCACTGCATTAATAAATGGTAGTGACATGGAAACCAGTGCAGCTTATGGAATACGTATAATGACATACTGAGCGTGGGGGTGTGTCCAGAGATGCGACCTGTGGGCGTGACGAAGAAACGAAAAAAGGACAGAAACATTCATGTTAGGCCTACTACACAACAATAGAGTGAGTGACAAAATACTGTATGGGTCATTTCGGAGGCGGAAACGCAACAATAACATTGACACAACAACCACTACTTTACGAGTTATGAAAGTTGTTGCGCGAGCTGAGATCTTGAAGACTGATCTTGTGAACTTAAATTTGGGTTCCTTGGGAAGGCGAGAATTATCTCCCCGGTAGTTTTTCAACTGTGTGAATTTAATGAAATAATTTCAGCACTTTGCACAGTTACTCTATAGCCTGTACGCACTGCACTATTTTTTCTATGCAATGTTTTCTTTGTTTGTTATTAATGTACTTTTTGTACGATAATAATAATAATAAAGCCCATATTTTTTGACCCCGGTGCTAGGCAATCGGTGTTGCCATGGCAACCATTTCGTGTCCCAAATAGTTGGGTTGGGCCTTACCCATGTAAGTAGTTGATATGACCACGCATACTGAGTTATTTGCAGATTTTAACTGAATACGTTACGTGAAATTGTGACGTTTGACCTTTTAATCATGGAGTTATGTCACGTGATGTAGACCTATATACCTCGTGTGGGGAACCCTTGTGCCAAGTCTGAAGTAGATTTGACTTAACATTCCACAGTTAGGACGACTACAATTTTCCATTACTTATGCTTAAAGGGCCAATTTTATGGTTCTTTTTGGAGAGTAGGGGTGAATAGGGTAAACTTCAAATGTCCTCTCTCTAACCCCAAAAGGCATTACCTTGGCCAGAACGACGTATAATGACATACTGAGCGTGGGGGTGTGTCCAGAGATGCGACCTGTGGGCGTGACGAAGAAACGAAAAAAGGACAGAAACATTCATGCGTCAACTGGCTATTTGCCCAGACCACCCACGTCAACACAGCCCCCTGTCCGGGAGGTAGCAATATATTTCAAGTATCATGAAAATCGGTCGAGGTGTGTCTCGGAGCGGTGGGGGTTCGAAAATCGCCTTCTCCCATTAATTTGGCCCATGGCTTATGCAACAGCTTGTACTACCGTACAAACGGTGATGTTATTCCTTGGTCTTGACAGTCAGTTATTGTCCCATGCCAATCTTCGCATTGGCCTTATAAGCTTTTGGGTTTCAATTTTACGAATAAGTTTCAATACTAAAATTAACAACACATATTTCTTAATGCACCCTTAAGCCACTTCGTAAACCAATCAGTCTGTGTAGGTGCAAATGACGATATCACTCGTTTCCAAATGAGTGACGTCACGACCGACCTCATAAAGAATTGTGCGAAAAGTGACAAGTGCAACGGAAAGCTTTATACTGTCGTGCACGCCGTGCTAATGACAATCAGATGTGTAAATTGACCGGAAGTTCGTTGAATCCGACTTCTTCGGTAAACACCGGACTCCACGAGTTGTTTACGGATGACGTCATTTTGATGACGTATGTGCGATTCGAAGAATACCTCTGCGTCACTGTTGTTACATGCTTTCTACGTGTAGTAGACTAGTAGTATACGTGTAGTTGTTGCTGTCGTTGTTGTGAATTCCTCTGCGTCATGACGTAAGGCAAAGCGACCAGCGGCGCCGGTTCCAGGTCCTGCAAAAGTCACATCACATCGACGGCACACTGTTGTAATGCGACACCGGCCATCGAAACATTTCCGAGGGTGGGACGACAGACACACAGAAGAAGAGCAACTGTGATGATGTTCTGTGGCTAAGTTATGTGCGTGGAAAGCTTCACAAGGATCTGGTTGTCTGGTCTGTTGTCACTAAGGTCAGAAATCATGCAATTCTTCGTCAAAAATTGTACAGTTCACTGATTTTCAACTCCCATAACTCGCATAGGTCCTACTGCTTCCGCCGCCACTCCGTTTGGTCTTCACGAGTCCACATGGAAACAGAGACTTTTCGAAGACTTTAAATAAGTGTCAGCCGAAGCGCTTGAAAGTAACATCGAATGCAGAGCATTCTATTTGTTGTGCGTGCGCGGTGTCTGAAGAGGTTTGTGGTTAATTCGACCTGAGAAGCTCTGAGGAACTTACGGTGACGACGACCGAGGCACGAATATGGATGATGTTGCTGACCAGTTCTTCGCCGTCCTCCAACAGACTACCAGCGGCTAGCTGGTCGACTCTACAGACGTCGAGGTCAGAGCGTTCCAGCAATCCAGGCTCCACACGAACAACACATCCAGCCTCAATTCCAGTGTCACCGCCATCCACGTTGTACCTGCATAGCACAGACTTTAGTAGATAAACAACAAGTACGTATGCAAGTGACGGAGAACGCCGGTAACGATTACAAGGAAATTAAGAAGGAAAAAACAGGCAAATGTGAAATAAAACTTCAAGAACACTCTCGACGATGACTCTGCAAACATTTTGGAACTCTTGCGTCAGCAGGCATCCTACCATGTGATCTCTGCAGGACGTCGTATATTGCAGTCATCAGACAACATTTTAGACACAGTTGGCTATATCGCGCTGTTGACGTCTCGAAAGCCACTCGTTGGCAATTTGTAGAGAATTCGCACTGGTGCTTTGGTTTTGGTTTCATTTTGGTCCCGCAATTTGGAACTATCTTTGCCGCCGGGTATCTGCTCCAAGGACTCGGGTGTAGAACAGTTGGTCTGAAAGATCGCAAAATGTCCGTTCCGCCATGGACTCGTACAACTCATTACGACGATCGCTCAAGTCGCATTACTTTCACATGTTGTGCGTATCCAGATTCCAGAGAAATTCATACGATACACTGTTTCACTGCTTTCCGTTGTCATTGTCACTGTGATCTGCAGTTAATTTAGGCCTACTATGTGTGCCATCTGCATCAATTTTCGATTTTTTCAATAAGAAAAAGTGGAAACAAGTCTAAAGTGTGATTAAAATTGCTGCATGTGACCTGTTCCCAGTTGCATTCTGTTGATAACGGTGAAAAAAATCGCAAACGGTTACGATTTGGCAGAGTCTTCGACAAACGTCGTAGCACAATTTTTCTGAGACTCGTTTCATCGTTGATTGGTCACATGAGCGAGTGGCAGTGTGCACGCACGTGTGAGTGAGCCACGCTTCCAGTTGTCTGTCGTCGACAGTTGAAGCTCGTTTCTTGAGCTGTGCAGTGTGTCGTTCCCATTCCACTTCGCGACGTTTCTCCTCTTCTTTCTGCTTCCTCAGCACTTCCCGCTCTGCCTTCTCTTTCTCCAGCCGTTCCTCGCGTTCCCTCATTTCCTGGTTGCGAAGCTCTGCTGCCAACTCTTCCGCCACCTTAACAACAACAAAACATCAACCAGTACTCATCATACCGAACATTTTCAAAAAGGTACTGCATGAAATACTAAAGAAAAACATTCCTGCAATATTAGCGTCGTTGAATAGACACTGCTGGAGACCACGTTACTGCAGTGTATTTTATGGTATAGCATTTTTTGGTTTTTCATACGTGAAAAAAACGACAATGCGTAAATTTAATAATTTTGAGTTCCTGCCTGTACTAATCGCAGGTTTTTTCGGTGATATTTGTAGTTTTGCACCATATTGATATTAACTATTATTATATAATATTAATAATAATTAATGCATACGTACCCTGATGAGGGTAGCAGATCAAATACAAAGCAAAAGTAATTACGAAAACATACATCGATTTTTAAGAGAAATGCTGCAAAAAGTTTTCGGCTATTTACTGATTTTACGCGATAAGAGTCATGCTACGTTTCTGTTCGTAAATGCGCTCTATTGGACCCCGCATGCAAACCTTGGCTCGTTCAGCAGCCTGACTGGCTTCCATTGCTGCTTGCGTTGCCTCCAAATCCAAGATGGCGACGCGCTCTTCAGCGCGGCTGACATGCGCACTGGCTCGCGCCATAGCTGCGCGCGCAAACGCAGCACGTGACTCTGCCATCTTGTCGTCTGCCATTCGCCTTTCCTCGCACACTCGATCGTCTGTCGAACACGAACACACATTTATAATAAAACGTCCAAGAGAAATAAGTTAAATAACCCCTTGTCCTTAAACATTATAAAATCTAAGACGTAATATCGCTTTGGACTATATACGAGCAATTATTGCAGAATTTTCAGCCAGATGGCAGAGATCAGACAAACAGAGAATGGCAGAATAATTGAAGACGACAGGTACCTGACAGATATTTCATGTGTGACCTCCAGCCTTCTCCAGGTGGCATAGACTGTTTGCATCAATTAGGTCCAGACTCAGCAGTAAACACCGAGATGATATGCTTTCTTCGTATTGCATAATGGTGACGGTTATATACAGAGACTCATGATTAGTGACTGACACTGACTGATCTATGAACAACTAGCCTGTTGCTGTCAATGACTCTTTTCAAGTGACGGCATTGCAGATTTTAGTATTCAAAAATGCTGCTATCTCGTATTTTAACTGTATACGTTATTATGCAGCGATCTGAACATTATTACATTCGCATTGTAATGCACAGTCGGCCATGTTATTGTAGATTGGTCAGTAGAACATTGGTTGTATAGTATTATACAATACAATAAATGTTCTATTGACCATTGTATTTTGTTACTCTACTTACTCGTTTGTGTTGTGATTGCTTTAAATACTCATCTTGGGAATGGCTCCTTACTCCGACAAAACCGTTGATAAAAGTATTGGCTACTACATATTGCAATACTTTTCTAACAAACAGTATTGGTTATTGTTAGTACTTTTTTCAAGGTTTGGAAGGTCATGGAGAAGGTTCGACTTATTCCACAGATGACATCGCGACACATAAAAACTTTTTTGTATTTTATTCAGACCCAGGCAGCAATGCCCAACCAAGCCAGTGACCCAGTGTCAAACGCAGTGTTCGTGTCGGTGTTTAACACAAGATCTTGACCTTTAGCCGATGTAGGTCGCCGTGACCCACTTCGTCCTGCAGTAGACAGTGGCTGCAGCTTTCGATCAAGTTCGTCGTAGAACTCGGCAAGTGTTGATCTCAAAGCGGCCACATGATTAGCCGCCATCTGCATTCACACAATTACATGTGAATCATGTCATTTCGGCGCCATTGTAGTGACTCTAGCCATGTTACTGTGCCTTGTAAATCGTCGTTTTATTATTTATTATTATTATTATACACGGTGTATCGAAATTATCACTCACACATATACACTTATATTCATCATTAGCACTGAAAAGAATTATTTTCTTACTATATGCGTATTCTCTATAGTGAATTAGCTGTTGACTACAAACGAACATTTCCGAATCATTTTTCATTTATCATCATCATCATCATCATCATTCATCTGTTTAACATGCTATAATGCTACTCGCACAACGTGAAGCATTAGTGACATCCGGAAAATAGTTCACAGTGGAGCTCTTACAGTAGTTCTAAATAATGAAAACAAAATTAGGCCTACCGCAATGCTAACTACCAGGAGCGGATCTAGAATTTGCATAAGGGGGACCGATCCCTCCCTTCCC
>Ga0056115_1001959_pt1 | contig 10263 bp, 12 predicted proteins | sample WorMetOlspDAHAB1_FD_77007 | JGI IMG/M metagenome (GOLD analysis project Ga0056115, IMG submission 77007) | Marine gutless worms symbiont microbial communities from Max Planck institute for Marine Microbiology, Germany - Olavius sp. DAHAB.1 ... | reverse complement strand
AGCGACTATCCATTTTAATTCAACGCTACAATGCGGTCGCTGTTTTGGGTACCTTCACCCACACAACCCCCGAGGACGAAATGTAGCCGTTCCAGCATTTGTTCTAGTTTCTAGCTTAGTTTTTAGCTTTCGGGATTTATACTACCGAGGGCAATAATAATAATAATAATAATAATAATACAATTTATATAGCGCCCACTGTAGAGCTTCAGAGGCGCTACGACGACCCTCTGCTGGTCAACCATAGCACTGAGTGAGTGAGCGAGTGAGCGCTTTCCACGCAAGTACACATGATTGTAGGCTTGACGTTATCTTGCAGGGTATACATATCACTGTTATCGGCTTCACGCTGCCAGACATGGAAGTTAGAACTAACAGCAACACGGCGGAAATGTCGGTGATGTTCATATGGACGGGAGCGGGAACTATCGTAGGAATGCTCATCATCGGACCGTTCTATGACCGTGTGAATGACATTATGCTATTGTCCGCGAATCTGTTTCTGTCGGGCGTGTTCACAGCACTGGCTCCAACCTGGCCAAGTCTGACTGCTTACCAGGCATTGATGGGAATTTCGTCAGTATTCGGCAGTGCCGCGTTCACTGGTATGTCGCACATTTATCATACGGCCAGAAGGCCCGTCACAGACCGCATGCAGTCCAGCTGTTATCGTCGACATTGTGACAAAACCTCATGAAGCTCATGCACGAAATGCGCGATAAATTGCAAAAGAAAGACTGTATGGATTTAAACGTTGATGCGTGGGTTAATCGCATAATGGACACATTTTATACAGTTCACAGCCAGTTTATGACAAATTATCACATTCAATATAAAGCCGCGTTAGTGTTATAAAATTTAGATTGCAGAGGAGACGGTGGTGGTGCCGGCGACGCGAATATCCACAATCGGCGACCGTGCCTCTCCTGTTGCAGAGGCATGCACCTGGAACGCATTGCCGCAAGATGGTGCCTCTGCGTCGTCTCTGCCGTCTTTTCGTCGCAAACTGAAGACCTCGCTGTTCTCGCGATACTAACAGTTTTTTTGTTATTATCTTTTCTGTTTTATTTTTACATTGTAACGTGGTCTTGACGCGTTTTCGCTTATACCACGCTAAATATCATCGTAATGAGAACGATGATGACTGCCCAAAAGTCACAGAATACAGTAACATTGACTGACCATGACATGCTTATATCTTACAAACTGCTTAGTGCCACGTCAACGAAAAGCCGCTTTGGCAAGACATAGTTCCGGGAGAGCTTACACAACTCGTGTATTTTCCAATATCTCGCTGTCGATGAAAACGGCCTGTCAGCCGAAGGGCACTTGCTTTCTTTTCTACTTTGAGAAAACACTTGACTGCGGACTCCTGCGAGACGTCATAGACCACCTTTATCATAGACTGTCCATCATTGACGTAAACGTTGAACTCTCTGTCGACACATTCAAGAGCTACGCTGTTGCCGACGAAGCACCGAACCTCTAGATATAAAAGCCTGCTTTTTTAAATTATTGATTTCACCCATACGATCCGTAACTGACAACCAGTGGTCATGATGAAAATGACAATGATGATGTTTATGTTGATGATGACAAATAAATAATAATTATGCAAATTTCTCCATTACACACAACTTCGCACGGGAAGGAAAGATGCACGGTTAGTTAAGAATGTGTAACAGTGATGAACAGTGCATTTTCTAAAGGCATGTTCTGTGTCAGGTTCTATGACGGTAACTCGCAATATGTGGAAGACGAACGTGGTGTGGTTACGAGCAGTGATACAGATGGCATTCGTAATGATGGGGATCGGTGTGATCATCAGCACGCAGATAACAAAGCCGTTCCTTGGCGGAGGCGAACAGGTCTACTCGATGATCCACCATGCGACAACCGACGACCAAAGACTTGACTCGATACAAATACTCTACCTGCTGGTTGGCGCTTTGAACTGCATCGTTGCCTTCGTGTGTGCGCTAACGTGCTTTTGGTCCAGCAGCAGCGCCGGCTTGTGCTGCAGAAGAGTGGATGTAAGCCTCGAAGCTGCTGACGACAATGAGGGACTTCAGCTGATTCCAGATAGCTCTGACACGGACCCAAAAGATGTCCAACATTGGGATACCGATCGTATGCTTAAACCATATAGTCGTAAGGGCTGTATTCTATTGTCGCTCATATTTGCCTTCCTTCTGGCTATCCACGCACACGCCCACGTCTGGATACACTTACTGTTTACGTATGTATATGAATACTTGGGTTGGTCTGTGAATGGTAGCACCCTACTGGTGGCGGTGTACCAAGCAGCCCATTTTGTCGTTCACTTACTGGAGGTTCCGGTGTCACGATGGGTGTCACCAACAAACTTGTTGGTTTTCGACCTCGCTACGTTGCTGGTCGCCGGAACTTTCATGCTTTAGTCGCTGCCTCTCGGTACGAAGTTTACCGTTGTCGGCGCCATCCTGATGGGAGTCGGATCGCCCAACATTCTACCGTCGACGATCACGCTCGTCGAAGAAAATATTCACGTCATCGCGCCGGTGATGTCGCTGCTTTTGTCAACTGTAGGTTTTTGTCAAGTCGTCGTTTCTTTGACCGGAACGATGTTGTTCGTCTCTGGGGCATCGTCATTTCCAGGCATGATTTTCCTGCTTACGCTCGTTAGCGTCACGATGTTTGCACTATACAAGGTGTTATGTCGTGCGATGACGTCGTCGTCACGCTCATCGAATGACCCCACTCTGTGACAACGGTTATGAATAGCCTGCATGATGGTAGTGATATAGTAAATTTTTCATAGACAGTAGTGCTTTCTTACTATACCTCTGTACGAAGTCGTCGTGTTAGACATAAAATTTGCTTCAGCCGTTGCAGCGTATCGTTTGTGATTAATGAAATGATGTAGGCCTATAACTGAGATGCGGATGAGGTATAATGCATAGCCTGCGTATGATACGAACCCGCGTGATGAGCCGTCAACAATGACATGGTATGTGTCAGAACTGCTCTGCTTTGTCACGGACAACTGTAACATTTTACCAGTAGACGACCTAGTGAAAATATGTTGTGAATTTGTACTCCGAGGCTAAAATCATAAATTCCAGGGATTTTATCGATTCTGCAGGAACCCGCATGCAAAGCGTTATCAGAAATTATCAAAGACGTTACGACCTACAGTAGGGGACATCGTCAGATGTGTACTCAATCCAACAGTTAAGCTACCAGGTTCTTGCTCAATTGCCACCTGTCGATAATAAATAAAAGATTATTTGAAATATCATAGTGTAGGCAACCATGTTCGCGCATTTTCAACATGGCGGACACGACCCGGAAATAGTCACGTCTCCCCATATGCAGCAAGACTGTGTAAAAAGCTATGTTAAAGATCAACAACCACATGTTAATCAGCCAGTTTGTAAATAAATCAACAATGTTCGACTACTCGTTACGAAATTAAACGTGATTGTTGCGTCAAAGTTGCGAACCTGAAGTAGTTTGGTTTAGAGGTAGAAGTTGCTGTTGCCCTCAGTCTAGGCTGTGTAAATCATAAATATTTTGGTCACCCAAATTTATTCTTGTGTTGTGACTGTATACCATATTTGATTAGATTCCGTCAGTCAGCGCGGTAGTGACGGCACTTTGAAAAAAAATCCACAACGGCGGCCACTGCCATCTTGAATTTCGGTAGGATGGAATTTTTTGTTGCGTGATACATTTTCGGGTGGTATTTTGTGCCTTATTTTTGTAAAATTTGAGCCTAATCTGTCAAACATCGGCTAAGTCACTATCCGACATCCGGTGCACGACGAACAGACAAACTTTCAAAACATTACTGAAATCTCATTTCTTCCGTCAAGCTTTTGATATTTTATAGTTACTGCTGTTTACTGTTAGGCGAAGGGCCGACAGCGGGGGCGGAATTCGTTGAAAGGGGGCAGTGAGTTCTCATTGCAGTTAGCGCTCATTACAGTGTAGCTGTGACAATTAAAATGGCAAAAACGCCATTGAACGTCGAAAACTCGCTGCCTGAATAGCTGCAAACCATCAGCTGTTTTGACAGCATCGAAACGCTGTTAAAAGTTCTTGTTTACCACCTATTAAATACGTAACGCAATAAATAGGCTATAGGTACTTCACTATATGTCACACAAACCGACGATGCAGACAACATTGACTACATCAGACATTCGTTGAAAGTTATCGCAGCGCCGCATGCACGGTGAGTATTGACAGCCGACTGAGCCGAGACCGTAGCCACCAGAAATTAACCTTACTTAATTAATAGATACAAGTTAACGCACAAATTCTTATTTTTGTCCCACGAGTGTCTGTTATCGGTGAGTTCATAGATATTCACAATGCATGAACAACGCATTGCAACAGAAGCCATGCGAACATCTATGTTTTGCATTACTGGCGTCCGATTCGGTTTCTACCGCCACCATGTGTCGCAATTATATCTATCAATCAATCAATACTATTTTATTGTGCGACCAAAAGTTGACCATAGAGTTGGCCAACTTTGTCTGCCGCACACAGAAATAACTAAAACAGAGAAAAATAGGACTAAAACATAAAAACCGATGAGCAAGTATGTCCATATGGTCTACAGCCATGAGATGAGTCGGACAGACAGAAACAGACTATGGTGAAGGATAAGATTTTCTAAAAAAGTGTATATTTTGAGCTCAAAGTGAAACAGTGAAAAAGTGATGAAAGGTGATAGCAGTGTGTAGCAAGTTAAACCGGCATGTTCAAATAAAGGTGGCTGAGAGGTGATGAATAATTTGGATGAGGAATTCTGAGTGATGTAGGAAGCTGGTTCCAAATATATAAGGTGAAGCATGTCGGAAGGAGCGATGAGTGATGATGGTTTGATCAGAGTGACGTAAGGTGAAAAGCGTGCGTTGTGACCATGAGGAGGCTGAATAGATACAAGGTCATAGAGATACGGTGACTGAGTGGTATTAGTTTTGTAAGTGAGAGAAATGATTTTATATTCAACTCTTTCAGAAACTTTAAGCCAGTGAAGAAATTTCAGAATAGGAGCGATGTGTTGGAATTTTGGAGCCTGTATATCAGTTCGAGCAAGAGCATTATGGGTGTGTTGGAGACGATTTATTTGATATTTCGGAAGACCGTAGTACAGAGAGTTGCAGTAGTGAAGCGTGGAGTGTACGATGGAGGTGGCAATTGTTTTTGCGGTGTGAAGGTCAAGGTAGGTACGGATACAGCGAAGAACTCGAATGCAATGAAAGCAGGATTTAGACAATGCAGAGATCTGATCGGAGAATGAGAGATGTTCATCAAATATGAAGCCAAGGTTGCGATCAGATTGAGTAGTGTCTAGTGAAGTCTAAGGGTTGTGAATCTTTTCCAGCTGCAGTTTAAGTCCTATTAGAATAAACTCGGTTTTAGAGGAACTGAGTGATGAGATTCGAAGTCATTTAGAAAGTGATCTGTATGAGAGCATTCTGGAGGTGAGTGATGCTTACCTGAAAGTCTGAGGGATGAAAGGAGAGAAATAGCTGTGTGTCATCAGCATAGAGGTGGTGACATAATGACAGAGATGAAATGAGAGTACTGAGAGGAGTTTTATACATTATGAAGAGCAAAGGGCCAAGAACAGAGCCTTCAGGAACGCCAAAGAGTGAGGCGTGTAAAGAAGAGAAGCTTTTGTTACATTTACACAGTCACAGATAGGTGCGAGACAAGAGGTAGGACTTAAACCAGTTGAGAACAGAGCCGTGGATGCCGAACGAGGATGACAGGCGAGTAAGTAAAATGTCATGCTCTACGGTATCAAAGGCAGCAGAGAGGTCAAGGAAACGAGACAAGAACGTTTTTGTGAACCAATAGCATCTACGGTACCAGGACATTGTCGAGAATACATAGACCATTTTGCATTTTTCAAATTTAAAGATGCGTTTTTTACGTTGTTTTGAGTGACCTACAAAACATAGTGAAAAATGTTCTCAATCTGAATAAAAAATAAAAAATAGCGCTTAGTCGCCAGAATAATTGCCATTTGCCAAATTTCGCGTTTTACAAGCCACTGATTTCACAAACCAGGTGTTGTTCAGTGACTGTTATGAAAGGTCACGCAGGATTTTTTTTTCAAAAATAGTATTAAATATATTCGGCCCTTTGATAATTAAAGACGAAACTACCTGTGATGTCTAAAGTGCAATCACACGATTTTTTATGCTTTACGTATTTAAGTTTTTATTCAATATAAAAAATTGCGAATACCCACGTTTTTGATGTACTGCTCCCTGTCTTCTCGAACACTGATCTGGAAAATAAAAGTATTTATGCTCCTAGATAGACGTGCAGGTACGTGCAGGTACCACAGTCTTGTAGTCATTCGAAAAGGTGACTAAGATGAGTAATTCGCTTCTCCAGTCGATTTAGACGACTGACTCTGCCTTTCTGTAGTCGAGCGTTGACCTTGATTCGTCCTTCGTAATGTCGTCGTCGTCATCAGCGTCATCAATGACATCTTCGCCATCTTCGTCCTCCATATTCAGCAGGTGCCCCGGCATAGCCTTGCGGCCACGAGTGATCATGGCGTCATCGTTCACCGAGCAGGGAAATTGCGCCGCATGCTGCAGATGCTGATCAAACTCGACGCCGACGACTTCATCTTGGCGGTATTCCTCCGTCACGTGGAACGCTAACAGGCAAGTGCGCATTCGGCGAAGGGATGCCCTCGTCGAGAATATGACGTCGTACGCCGCTCCAGCAGATACTCCGCCCATCAATGGCGCAAACCAGTAGATCTAGCACAGAGTTACGGAATTTCAGTTATCCCAGAAATCAGTCATTCGTGTTCATGTTTCTGTCCACCATACATAAGTAAGAGAATTAGCAATAAAGCAACTGTGGCAAAATAATCAGCACATCACTATGACACTTAATCAATCAATCAATCAATCAAAACACATTTCTATAGCGCCATATGTCGCGAGCGAATCAGAGGCGCATAACACCGCAGCCAACTGAGTTAAAAATCACATATCGCAAAGCTCGTTTAAATTTAATATCCGTGCATATTAAATACAGCCGTGAACAATTTCCTAAAGTTTAAATGGGTTCATATCAAAATTTAACTGCATAGTGCCACTTAGGCCTATATTACCTCTGCTCTCGCTCTGCAGACACACGTCGAAACAATAACTTTTAAGACAGTTACCAATACTTCTAGGCCTCTTGTAAACCATTACCTTATACCAATCGTACTAGTTTCCACTGTGGGAAAAAATTGGATACTTGACGAATCACTATTGTCGTCGCACGGTGTTGGAGAAGTCGGAAGCTGCTGCTGTTCGAGAATGGGCACTTCCGCAACTGTGTCAAACTTCCTTCTATAGAAGAACTTCCACCCACGACAAACGTGTCGCAAGATCGCGGCTCTTAACTATTTTTTCCGGCTAGAGCATGAGATATTATTCTTGGGTCTGACACTCTAATGTCAGAGGATGAACTATAAGCTGGGTTACCGACTATCTATCTCTTCGTGTGACCCTACTTCGCAGTTATCATCCATATTGACTGACACACAAGACGTGAAAAACGAAACGAAAACTGCATTATAACTCAACGGTTATCGGACAAAGTCAACTGTTCTCTTACCGTATACAGTCCAACAATTACCGAGCTGTATGCTCCCCAGACCCAACTGGGGAGCTTACAGCGCTCCCAAGACCTTAGCTGCATTAAAGGGGCCTTCCTTCTAGGGGAAGGGGAGGGATATGAAAGGGAAGGGAGAAGACGGTGGTACGTGTGTTCTGCGGTACATTCCTCAACGTTGGCAGTGACGTGTATTATGATAAACCTGTACATACTGTGTCGCTGTTTCGTGCGACTCTACACGCTATGGTAACACAAAATTACAAATCAAGCGACAATATAGGCAAACACTGGCAGAGTGGAGAACCTCGATGACACGACACAGAGATGACTGTGTAAGGTCGAGAAGGAGCGAGATTCCTTACACTACAGAGACGTGTCACGGTTCACGAATCAGTGCATATGGCTTCCAGACACACAACGTCAATACAAAAAAAAACACAGACCCAATGTGATGTCCAGACGTTATTGACAAGCGCTGGTCCAAAACTTCGAGCAGTGTTCGCGCTGCCTCCGGTATAAGGCATCTACATAAACATACGCATACAACGAATGAGTTGCATAAAAGAATCGTCAACAAGTTACTGTTGTTGTTGTTGTAATATGCTTCTAGGTGCCGTATGACGCCAGCCAATCGACTGCAGTCTCGTCTGTATTGTACAGACGTTTTAGACCTCCGTCAAATTTGGTCAAGGGGCAGACGTCGACTATGTGTGACACTGTCTGATGACGCCGCAGTCACACACTTCATTCAAGCGAAGCTCCATTTTTTCGACGCGTGCCACATCGGTATAGGCAATAAAGTATTTTGTGTTGTGTACCGGGATTGTTTACACAACTCGTGTACCTTAGGACTTCGACGCTGGGGAAATGAAGATCGGTTAGGCAAGAGAATGTTATTGTAGAGTATAATATGCGGCTCCAATTAACAGTTTATAAACGGTAGTAGTTCACTTACCGCAAAGAGTAGAACACCGGTGTATGTGAGTCCAATGACGAATGGATGCTCGCGTTCCTTGGCCTTGACTTTAACCTTGTTGTCGTTGTCCGACCCCGAACTCTTGTCATAGCAGGCGAACACGACAAATGTGAAGAAAAACGTCGCCAGAAATTCGACGGCGAACGCCTGGCTCTCTGTCACGCGACGTCCGGGGACAGTACATCCGGTCGGTGCCGCCGGAGCGATTAAGTCGTCGTTTTCTTTTTCCGGTGACGTGACGGCGGCGTCTCCGAACGTCAGGGCAACGGTGGCCCCGATGACAGCACCGCACAGTTGGGCGGTGATGTATAGGGCTCCGCGGGCGAAACTAATTCGCCGTGTCGTCAGCATGGCCACCGTTATAGCCGGGTTGATATGAGCGTCGCTCACCGTACGAGCGCTATAGACAGCAGCGATGTATGTCAGACCGAACGCCAGAGACACCTATACAGCCAGGCCGTGTTTCACCAAGTACAGGTCGACTTAATCCAATTACACAGTCCTCTTAGACTCACAAAAGATCTATAGTAGGCCTATAAGACAGTGCTCATCTCCGTTTTCAAAGGTCGTGAGCAGCTGTGAGTTGAAATTCACGCATTGTGAGCGGTGCGCTGAGCCTCTCACGTCAGATGCCTATTGCCTACGCAGCCTCGGTGCATCACCGCCTTTGGAGACACTACGTGAAGTAGGCCTTTACATGCCTGATTATCGCGTATAATGACATAATAACCATCTACCATGCAATAAAATTTGTATAAATCCCATACGTTATTGCTCATGCTAAATTCGTTTCTCATGATACAGTGACATCATAGTGTACATGTCGTTAGAGGTTTAATTAGTACGAGTATTCCGAACTCTATGCCGCTGCCTATAAAGCGCGTATGTGCTTACTGCATAGTGACTTGAGCAAATACGTGTAAAACTAACTCATAGGCCTATTTCTTAATTACATTTCAATTACAAGTCTTATTTCTGGTTGCCATTTTTAAAAGCGGAATTGTAACACTTATTTCGTAGAATAGTATAGGGCCTAAGCCAATGAGATCAAATCCGGCCGCAGCCTAAGCTGGCATTTACATTGTTGATAAGCTGTAATGATCTGTTCGACCTTGACGGTCCAAGCATGTTCTCTACGGTCGCTGTCAGACCAAGCGCCACAGCCGACCATCAGCAGGAAGGCGGTTCCGACCAACTCAGAGACGACAGCTCGCCAGAAACTGAGATGCCGCACGTCCTCTTGGCTGCGACCCATCGCTGCGCCGTCTGTACTTCTACAACAGCAATAAACGCTAATTGCTCCTACCAATACAACTCGCTGGGTCTGGACAGAAGTGACACCTGCTTACTGATTGTGTGATAGAACGCATACCTCTTTGATGTACGAAATTGACGAAACGCATACTACATGGTGGGGGGGGGCAGGTGGCGCACGGCTTGCGTACTGTGATTGGCTGCTGTAAAGATGGGCGGCGGCGACGGCGACGCCGAACAGACCTGAGTCGTGAATTGAGCAATGAACAGACGCAACAAGAACGATGCCGCTGAGTAGAAATCAGTCCAAAAGCGCCGAAAATTTGCGTTGTCAACGTAACTTACTCATGTACTTCCAACTCACACGCAGTGTGCTCAGATACTTAATCGTGAAAATT
>Ga0056115_1001958_pt1 | contig 10264 bp, 6 predicted proteins | sample WorMetOlspDAHAB1_FD_77007 | JGI IMG/M metagenome (GOLD analysis project Ga0056115, IMG submission 77007) | Marine gutless worms symbiont microbial communities from Max Planck institute for Marine Microbiology, Germany - Olavius sp. DAHAB.1 ... | reverse complement strand
CGTCTTCCGTTGATGACCCATCATCCCAACGCCATGAATGATTACTGCCTGACCCATCACCGTCCGGAGATGCGTTTCTTCTGCGTTTCGATTGACGATATCTCGAGCGACTGCGTCTACGTCCCCGTCGTCGACTCCTGTCTTTTCCAGACTCTTGATCACTGCTCGAATGGTCCCCTGACCCTGACTGATCTGGACCAACTCTATGGCGCTCATAGACGCTAGATGCTAAATCTCGACTATGTTTAGCCTACTGCGATTTCTGGACGGCTCAACACTGTTGACCTTGCGCATTTTTACGAACGGTCTCTTTCCTCATGCTGACGATTCATCGACGCTCGACTGGCATTGCAGTTTCTGGATTGCTTGTTTGCACGATGAGAACTCTGACTACTTACTCGTCCTTCATGACCAGTAACAGGAGAAGGCGGCGATGGTCTCGTACCAGCACTGTCAACGTTTTGTCGTCTGTATTTGCATTTTCGGGTGTCGTCCATTGACTACGATGAAACGCATGCTACAGTGCGTCCAGTCTCTCGGTGATAGCTGACATCCACCCTACTGCAGCAGATCGCGGACGATCTCTCTCCGTTGTCGCAACTAGTTCAGTGTTTCTGGTACTCTTCAACTGAGCGTATCCGTGATAAGACGTCGGCGTGCTGTCTGACATTCCGACTCCGTAACGGTCAAGACTTTGTCTTTCACACGTTCTAGCCCCACGTTCGGGCGACAGTGTCGCTACCCGCACCTTACACGGCACTTGAGTTTGCTGGGCTAGCTCGGGTTTGGTGTATCTCAGGGTGGGCCGCGAGGTGAGTTCAAACTCTTCTTCTACTTTCATTATGGGCTCTTGGCACGGAGACACGTTGACCGATTCTGCACTGGACGACCTACGGAGTACGGGAGAGCTATCTGGATGACCAACTATTTCTTCATATTCTTCTACTTCAATATCTCTACTTGAAGCCATAACTTTTCGGTATATAGCGAATTTTATTGGCTACTTCAACACAGTTCAAAACAATGCAGTTTCCGACACGATAAATTCTTAACAATTTGTATGTAGGTAGTGAACTTAATAAATGGACTCTGCGATGAATTGACTAAACGTACTATAGCGGACTTGACAGTTCGACTGACGATTCGACTGACGATTCAGTCTTGACAATTCGTCTTACAATTCTGCTTACAATTTTGCTTTACAATTTTGGATGACCAAAATGGGTGAAACGATCCGAGCGTCCGAGCAGCGACCCTACCGTGGTCCAAAGCGGGTGTCTCGCGTCGAGGCCTTCGCTGGCGGACGTTAGCGGAATCGGACGCTCGAATGGGAAGGGTAACCCGTGGCAAGGACAGTTTTTGGTGGTACTTTTCGGTAGATAGGTTTCTTATTATGGACCTATCCCCGGGGCCCACACCGGCCACAAACTGCTAGTGCAGGTAGTTTTATACCTACTCGCGCCGATTTACTCGTGTACTTGCGCGTACGCGTGTATCTACGAGCAATGCATTTCTGTGATATGGATTATTTTGCGAACTTCTTGCGATTAAAAGTTCTTAATTTCTAAAATTAGTTGTTTTTATTTACTGTATACAATAGGAATTTAGTGCGGGATAATGTTTGGAAATGTTTTTATGAAAATTATAATGTTTAAGTGAAGTTACGAGTGATTTTTATCGGGCATCGAAAATGTAAACATTAGCGAAAGTGGGTGTGGCTCGGGAGAAAAATGAGTAAGAAAGTATTTCCCTCACACACCTCACATCTCCGTCAGCTTTATCAGCTGCCATGAGACTCCAGGACATTGTCATTAATCAGAGTGCCATTGAACCGGTATCAGCTGTCCATGAGTGGTTCGGAGTGGTTTGATGCCGAGTTATGTATGCGCCAACACATGGCGCTCTAATCTAGATAAATCTAGAGGGCTGTGGCCAACACGTGTCACTGGTGTCGCAGACGTGCTTTTACCACCTGCGCCGTCTACGCTCTGTACGTCAGCAATTTTGCCGTGGAATCACTGCAAGACTGGTGTCATTTGGCCCTCATTTTGTCGCGTTTAGACTACTGCAACGCTGTCCTTGTTGGGCTTTTTGCCTCGACCCTTGCAGCGTGTCATTACTCATGAATGCAGCATCTCTCTTGGTCGCTGGCCTGGGACCTCACGATCACGTGACCGACGCTTTGTTCAAGTTTCACTGCCTACCGATCGCACAACACATAGAGTACAAAATTTGCCTCAGCTGGTGCACAAGTCGTTTGCTGGTTATGTGCCAGACTACATCACTGATCTGCTCACACATGCCACTAGCAATCCACTGCCCTACTTTTAGTGTTAATTTTTATGCGAATGTGTGAAGCAGACGTGACCTCGTGTCTATATGTGTCTGTGGACAGAAGTGTGTATGCAGCTCGCTGTCTTTAGATCAACCAGAACCGGATTACGGTTTTCATTGCAAACAACAGATTACCATGTTCTCAGGGTTAGGACAAAAACTGGAGACGGTGCGTTCTCATATTGCCTGTTGGCTGGAACTAACTTCCGCGGCACATCCGTTCTCAACATAATTTTAATCGCTGTTCATCACCTCTGAAACATTGTAATTTAGGCAGGCATTTAATTTTTTCTGACTTTACTCAGTTTCATGGAAGCACCTATATTGTAATAGGCACTTTTATTGTTCTTCGGGATGATGATGATGTATGTATGTTTGTCTGATAAGGTGTCTAATGCAAAGAGACCAGTGTCATCAAGTCGTCTTGCTGCTGATGCTGTTGCTGCTGATGATGATTACACGTGTCCAAGTGCTTCTCACTTATTTAAGTCGAATTTGGATTTTGCCCATCACGTCCGTTCTCCACTAAAGAACATGGTTCAGCAGCTCTGCCCTAAGTCATTTCACCAGTACGTTGTTAATTTTCTACTAAAACATTGCATTGCTCAATATTCAGCCTAACTCTACAATAATTCTTGGTGTGTGTGTGTGTGTGTGTGTGAGCGCGTGCGTGCGTACGTACGTGGTTAGTTCTGATTGAGCTGTTGTGCAGATGCCAGAATAAGGCTGAATGGACCACCGAGCGGTGGTTTTTCTCTGCTGTTCTGTCCTAGCCACAATATCTTCTGTAGATTCTAGTTGGGGAGCTGCAGTGTGTTTGGATGACTTACAGATGTAGTCTTCGTCTCAACATTTTTGTATTGAGGTTGCTCCTAATGTCGTAAAAAGTGAGGTCTTGCTTGGTCTGGTCTCGTCTTGGACTCAAAATTACTGTCACATGTTTTGTTAACACCCGCCCATTGATGACTCATTTAAAAACCGAAAATATAATTCAAATGCATTATGTTTACTGTTTTTAAATGAGTCACCACAATTACGTTACGTCGTTTTTAATTCAGTTTCATTGAATGACATGATGTGCAGTGTGACTAGCAAAACAAGCATCAGTTTTGGTGCAGTCTTAGCAGGTCGCAATGGTCTAATGGTAGCACAATTGCCTGCAGCGCAAGAGATCCCAGGTTCGAATCGTGCTGCGGACAAAAGTTTGTGTTTTCAGTTCATGAAAGTCACTGCAATATGCAGCTTTGTGCACGGGTTGCACACTTACTGCAGTGCCTAGGTCGATCCAGTCTTCCACTTTCCGAGGGACGGTAAATGAGTAATTGAGTATAAACATCATAGTTGAGTAATAAATACAATGTCATGACGATGGGTGAATGTTCCGTACTATGCTCGGCCTATAGCCGCCTACAGGCGGACTGAAAGGTAAAGTTTGAAGCTTGACTACGAATTGGCGGCCACCTGGCGCTGACCGACTTTCGCTCAGAGGACCCACAGTGAAGTCTCGCATATGGCTTTGCGCCGTAGATGATAGCACTATAAATATAGTCCTGTGTATTGATACTGAGCCATGATCAAGTAATGCTGCTGGGCGACTTCAATGATTAAATGGGACTGTCTAGAAAGTTAGAAACGGACTCAAACTGGCAGATTTGGCTCAGGATCGATAAACGACAATACTGCACAGTTCTTCCTCTTTGTTCGACAAAAAAATCTCTCTATCCGCTGAATACATCGTAAACACGGAAGTCAAGTGACTGTTAACAAACTTTGCCACGAGAGACATTTATTCCACCATTGCACGAGAACGTGTTCGTTGTAGCCGCATTATTGCAGTTTGTGAACTTTGTACACTTCCTCTAACGACAGGCTGTAGGCTTACATGCTGATGAGGTTGAATGGTTTTTGGCATTATGTTGGAAACTGCACTGCAGTAGACCACGCATCAGAGTTGTGTACACGTTCATGCGACTGTTTTGGTCGTTCGATGTCCGATATATTTTTTGGACATTTCTGACGAATCGTCTGCAGAAAATGCGGCGACGGTGACTTATAATGCGGATTATGAATATTTTTGCGGGAACAGCGTAGAGTTAATGACGTTACAGCTACGTCATCTTGTAATACCACGAACATTGACATTTGCATAGGCGGCAGAGCCAGTACGCCAGATACGCCACTGACGTAGCAGCTGTGAAAGGGTACGCCAAAGTTATGTTTTTGGCGTAGCGCTTTTTCAATGACTGCGCCATCGTGGACTACCTGCAAATGACGTCGCAAATACCTTGTGTGGCTCGGTGGCGTAGTGGTTAGGGCATTGGACTTGCGACTGCAGGTCGCGAGTTCAATCCCAGCCGCTGCACTGTGAGTGCGATCTTGGACAAGTTGTTCACAAGCATTGTCCAGCGCCTGTGCAGTTACGACCTTATGGCCCCATATAAATCAGTTTAAATTAAAACAAAAAAAACAAAACAAATTTCCTAAGTGCGGCAGACTAAGTTGGCCAGCTCTCTGGTCAACTTTCTGGCGCACTATAAAATAGTTTGACCTTACTTTACTTTTACCATGTCCTATCCGTAATTTGCTGCATATGCCAATTAGAATAAGGCAAATTTTGCCGCTTCCGTTCGACGTCCAAAAGCTGAAAGGCTTTCGACTTCAGGGGGCTTCGCTCCCTGGCTCCTGACCAAGGGCTCTGCCCCTGGACCCCGCTGGGGGCTCCGCCACCGGCAGGGCATAACATTGTGTTTTAATTGGAACACAGAATATGTAGTAGGAATTGACAAGTGCGTAGTACGACTTTACGAAATTGAGCTCAGTGTGTAGTAGGGTTTTTTAACCAGATGACGTATTTACACAGTTTTGAAATGTTGTCACACAATTCTTTATCTTTTCTTAGACTCAGCAAATGCTAGCATACGGACACTTTGCGTATTCGGTCATGCGTGGTTTCCACCGTTACGTATCCGTTCCTCCGTTGCCGTATCGCCGTTGTCCGTTGCAAAAGTACGTAAGAATTACGTTCATCCGTAAGAATTCCGTAAGACCTCCTCAGCTTTCGTCGTTCTGTAAGTTCGCCGTTGCCGTTGATCCGTTCATATAGGATCGAGTTCTATTTTTCCGTCCCTGCCATTCCGTACTTAGCCAGGGATACGTGTAGTTAGAAATCCGCTGGCCAGCCGTATTGGCACTAGCGCTGCAGCGGAAACCGCTGGCTAACTACACGGTACGCTGAGTCAAAGAGGTTATATATTCTATATAACATCTTTCCGCTGAGTCATTGAGAAACAAAATGGCTGCACGTCGTGTTGCTTTCAGGTGTGTTGTCGAGTGTGGAGGCCGCCATCTTGTTTAACAGCCAAAAAGCACCTCGACAATACCGCTGGAACCGCTGGCAAGCGCTTTTCCGAACTAGGTCAAGCACTTGCTAAAAACACGACGCGCTTGCTCAGCGCTTGGCTTCGGCTGGCCAGCGGATTGCTAACTACACGCGCCCCAGGACGCCTGGAGCTCCGCCCACTCTTTTGCGCGGGAAACTCGCCGGCCTGCCTCCTGGGCCTGCTGCGCTACTGCTGTGCACACGCCCCAGCAACGGCATACGGAACGGCAGGTACGGACATGGTTTACACGGAAACAGTTATGGGAACGGATACGGAAACGGCAACGTTATGCTGGAAACCAGGTGTCAGGCGACTAGCAGCTGCGAGGCCAGTCATGGATACAATGGTGTTAGGGCTACTAATGAATAACTTGCTTAGGAACATTGGGCTATAAAATTGGGCTACTTTTCGCATGTTGTTGGCGGCTTCTCGTGAAACAAATCTGGCAGCCATGCATCGGCTATTGTTGGGACACGCCCATCACAGGTTGGTCGGGCGGTGAGCCGCCGTGCGTTAGCGACGCACTGCTCGCGCTAGACGAGGTGCTGAGTGCGTCATTTTTTCGACCAAAAATTCAGCGCCCTCTAGCTGACAGTTTCAAGGGTGACCCTAATTTATGCGGCCAATCCATAGGCGCAATCGAGTTCTACAAGTTCGTTAAAGCGGAATTCTGAAATTGCATACCATTCTCGAGATATTTCCGTCAAACCCTATATTAAAAACCCATTTTTTTCGAGTTAGGAAAAAACGTTGTTTACAAATTTTTGATATTTTATGGGGCCCTATATGCTCTACGAAATGGCAGAAGGTCTGATCAGCTGTGGTTAAAAGTAAATTTTTGAAAGTTTCCCAATGAGACCCCCTATCACAATGGTTTGCGCCAACTATCGGAAAAATTTTAAGGGGGACCCCAAATTTTTTGCAGCAGGCATATAGGCCCCACCGAGACCTACAAAGCTATGTAGGGGGAATTTTGAAATTGCACACCATTCTCGAGATACTTGCGCTAAACCCTATATTAGAAACCCATTTTTTTTGAGTTAGCAGAATTTCCCATTCACAAATTTTTTTATATTTTATAGGGGCCTATATGCTCTACGAAACAGCATAACAAAGCATAAGCTGCGGACTTTTTGCAGCGCTAAAAACTTTCAAACACGCCTCCTATCAAAACGTTCAGTGCCATCTAGCGGAAAATTTTCAGAGAGAACCCCAAATGTTTTACAGCCATTCCGTAGACTCTTTTGAGCTCTACAAAACTTTAAAGAAAGAATTGCAAAATTGCATATCATTCTCCAGATATTTACCAAAAACTGTATTTCAATTGACCCAGTTTTTTAGACTTGCAGATGGTACCCGGCACCACGCTTATAACATAATGTAGACGACGGTGAGCACTATTGATGGCGAAAGTTTAATCAAAATCGCAATTCACAGTTTTGAGAAAAGTCGACATATCGAAAGCGCAATGGTCAGCAGTAGACGAACTTCTGAACTGGCGACTATGAAACACTCAGCGTATATTCTGAGTCGGTCAGTTGGGTCACATGTCCGAAAGACGAGGCCCGCAGGGCTGAGCCGAAATTCTGGGTGTGGTTTTTGTGGGGGAACAGGAACGAATTGCGAGGCCTGCGAGCTAAATTTTGGCGCATCCCAAGTTATCATGCGAAAGGGTGTTTGTAAGGGTACCAACACGTCATGCTGTCATTCATTGTCCGTCTTCGAACCTTCCTGTGACACAAAACCATATTACCGCCTTCTCGTGGGTCTATACCTTGCATAATAGCTGAAAAGCCCTGAAAATGCCACATTTCTCGAAAACCGGAAGTAGAAATATGGCGGAAACATGCGCAATCGACTTTTCGTACCCGACTTCCTATTTGACTTCTATACAGTTAGGGGGTCTATCAGCACTCCTGCCCGTTCTAATGGGAGCAGACCACGGACTTAGAATTCTAATTTCGCGCAAAACTGACAAAGTGCCGGGCTGTCTTGCGCTGGACAAAGGCTAGCAGCGATTGGGTCGACTGACACGAGCTGGGCCAGTCATGGATACAACGGCGTTTGGGCTACTTTTGAATAAACTTGCTTTGGAAGATTTGGCAATAAAATTGGGCTACGTTGTTGGCGCTTCTCGTGAAAAAAACATCTGGCAACCATGTACCGGCTGGTATACGCCCATCACCAGTCAGTCAAGCGCGCCCGGCCTTGCACCTTGCCGGACGCCGGCCCTGGACGCCGGCCTGGCCGCGTCAGGCAAGGCGCCCGGGCCAGGCAAAAATTCAGCGCCTCTAGCCGACAATTTTCAAGGGTCACCGTAATTTTAGCAGACTATTTGTAGGCCCCGTCGTGCTCTGCAAATCAGTGAAAATGGAATTCTGAAATTACGTACCATTCTCGAGATATTCGCATCAAACCCTATATTAAAAACCCATTTTTTCAAGTTAGGAAAACGTTGTTTGCAAATTTGTGATATTTTATGAGGCCCTATATGCCCTACAATATGGCAGAAGGACTGAACAGCTGTGATTAAAAATCAGCTTGAAAAAAGTTGTCAAACAGACCCCCTATCAAAACGGTTGACGCCATCTAGCGGAAAATTTTCATGGGAGACTCCAATTTTTTGTACCTATTATATAGGCCTCATCGAGCTCTATAAACCAGTGAAGGCAGAATTTCGAAATTGCACACCGTTCTCGAGATACGAGCGCGAAACCCTATAGTAGAAACCCATTGTTTTCGAGTTAGGAGAATTTCCCATTCGCAGATTTTTGATATTTTATGTGCTCTACAAAATGGAATAACTTCCGACAGGCTGAGGACTTTTGCAACTAAGAAAAAAGTTCAAATATGCGTCCTACCAAAACGTTTGGCGCCACCTAGCAGCAAATTTTCCATTAGGACCCTAAATTTTTTGCACCCGATATATAGGCCTCGTCGAGCCATACAAATGCGTGAATGCGAAATCTTGAAATTGCACACCGTTCTAGAGATATTAGCGAAAAACCATAAATAGAAAACCCATTTTTTCGGGGTTCGGAGAATGTCCCATTCCCAAATTTTTGACATAAGGTAGCCGACGACGAAAGTTTTCTCAAAATTGTGCGCACAATTTTGAGAAAAGTCGACAAATCGAAAGCGCAATGATCCCCAGTAGACAACATCGTAACTGGCAACTAAGAAAGTCTATGAACGGAGTCGGTGATATATGCTCCTCTACACAGAGAATGCTGGCCTGTGCGGTGTTTAAGGCCCCGCAGCACCCGCAATTGCGGGGCCCTAGAGCCTCGGGGGTTTCAAGTGAATAGAAATAAATTGAAGCAAATCTCAATCAAAAGTTGTATATTTTGTAATAAGTAACTCATTTAACTTAAAGTAAGTAATATAAAATTTCTCTTAAACTTCAACAAATGCAAATTTGTAATTCATTTGCACTGAGTTTAGCCATTCGTGTCAGAAGAATGCCTCATGCAGCAAAAGTGCGAGTTCCTTTGTTGTTACTAATTTACTACACTCGAAGCTGGAATGAATTTCGTTTCGGAATATCGAGAGGAAGAACTTGTTTCAACTAAATTCACTTCCAGAGTTGGCGGAAGAGCTAGGTTGATCGATCGTATCCAGAACCACGACGAAGAATTAAAGAAGACTCGATTGTTTTCTTATGAATTCGTTGACGAATCTGACCAGCAAACAGGCGAAGAAGTATTCAGACGCGAGTTCTTTTATTGTCTGATGGATGCAACGTTCACAAGCCTTCAGGAGCGTTTCAACGAGATTCATGCGTTCAAGTCGGCTTTCGGGTTTCTCTGTTGGTTAAAATGCACGTAAGAATCTGTTGAGAATGAATAAATGTTGCTGTTGCACAGCGCTGATTTGGCCAGTGGTCCAGCAGCGGGTGATATCAGCGCATACGATCGTTGAGTTTGCTTCTGCAAGAAACTTGCATGACTCGTCTGCTATCCAGTGCTTGATTTTATGAACATTCCCTTGTGGACGGTTGACCTGTATCCCAACTTATCAGTTGTGCTCAGAATATTGACAACTCTTCCTGTGACCGTTAAATCCTGTGAAAAAGGTTTTTCCTAATACTTACAAAGACATATCTTCGCAGTACGATGTCTCAAGCTTGGTATAGCTATGATTTCAATCGAACATGACGTTTGCTGATCATTGGATTTGTATGAACAGGTTGAAAACTTTGCGGGCATGAATTCAAGAAAAGTTCTTCAGTGAGTGAGTAAGTAAGTGAGTGATTGAGTAGAGTTTAACGCCCCACCCGACACAATATACAGGGTGGCCCCAATAAAAGTAAGCCACTATCATATGATCAAAAAAACGCAATAAATCGTATTAAAGCGTGTCAGTGAGATTAGATTTGATAGTCAAATTAAAGTATGAATCAAGCACTATAATATTATTCATTGGTATTAGATATTCTCTGCGTGACCTACTTTCTGAATTCTGACCTCACTAACTATGCCTGACTCACAAACTAGCGATATGCGTCAGATACGGTAAATGATGTCATCGCTTCCTCTGGCACCAGCTCG
>Ga0056115_1001957_pt1 | contig 10266 bp, 11 predicted proteins | sample WorMetOlspDAHAB1_FD_77007 | JGI IMG/M metagenome (GOLD analysis project Ga0056115, IMG submission 77007) | Marine gutless worms symbiont microbial communities from Max Planck institute for Marine Microbiology, Germany - Olavius sp. DAHAB.1 ... | reverse complement strand
CTGTCGTTCAACCCCCCACTTAATCTTCAGAATTTTTTTGAATACTGTGTTTGCAAAATATACTGTCCAAACTCTGCTCCTATACTCATTAAATTCTAAATTTTCTACAGAAAAACGTTAAAAATTGTGCGCTAATTCAATTTTGCTTCAGTTTCTGGGGGACTGCTTACCGGGGCTTTGCCCCTGGACAGTGGACACTACTGGGGACGTCCGTCTCCCATGCCCCTGGTTCGTTCCCCCCCCCTCGCACGCTCCATTGTAAAATCCTGGGTACGCCTATGTAATTACCTCCTTGTCCACTTGACAGCCGGTGTTGCTCGCACATTGCTGCAGGGACATCACTGTTTCGTCTTCTGATTGCTTTGCATATCGCAATGTTTTACTGTTGTGTTTTGCTGCCACCAATGATTCCCTCTAAGCTGCGCGGCTGCGCGGCCGCGCACGTGACCAAAAAAGCCGCACAGCAGTTTCCAACTGCCGCGCAGCAGATCCTAACAGATAGTCATAGTATTTTTGCTTATTTGCGTATTTGCAGTAAAGAACTGATGACGAAACGTAAAGCTAATAATAAGAGTGGAATAAACGTTGTTACCAAGAAAAAGTGCAGTTTGAGGTTTAATCCAGAATGGTTGGTAGAGGTAGCAGAGACTGAACTGCCGACTTGTCTAGAAAACAGTTAACAAAACTGGGCGACATCTTCACTTATCGTGAAGGTAGTGACGACGTTGTTTCTAGATATGCCAAGAAGCTTGTGCAGGGGGCGCATTCACCACTGGAAAGCAATGGGACGATTGGAAAATCGATTATTTGAAGCGTCATATCAGTCAGTAGATACACCTGGATTCGGTCACTAAAGTAAACTACGATGCCGGAAATGTGGAGGGCTGCAGAGGCTACTGTGAAAAAACGCAGGCGCAGGTCTCAGGCATGAAAATGTGCCGCTCAAGCACTATACTGTTCCGCGCACATTGAAATAAATAGAGGGAACATTGGCTACCACTGTGGCGAATAACGACGACTGTGTAACTTCTATCGGGTTGTCGACGTCGACAAGACGACAAAGTGCAGCGGCGGGCGGCAAAAGTGCATGATGAACGGCCGACAACAACGGCAACGCGTCAACAAACCGGGGCCGCTGCTCCACACTCACCGGAGCTGAAGAGAACGATCGCCTTGAGACAGCTGTATTCGGCGGAGTCGACCCGCAGCACTTTGAGCTTCTCCACCTGGTCCTGGAACACGCGGATGTGGTCCATGAAAGCGACCACGCGGTCGGCGGCCATCGGACTGGCGTGGAGTCCGGCGGCGGCGAGAAGCGGAGCGACGTGCAGCGGCATGGAACACTGAGCGGCGTTGAGGACAAACAGCTCGCTCCATGCTAGCCGCAGCAGAGCGACCTACACAGACCACACAACGAATTGCATAGAACTTATTTACTGCAAAACCTTTAGTCGCCACAAAGCACAGCAAACAAATGCATACAATCAACGAATCAAAAAACATCGTTCAACTCGTCATATGCGAATAGTGGACTGTTTAGTTTTGGAAGGGTTAGGGTTAGTATTAGGTTAAGTGTTTGATGGTTATGAATCAGCATGTTCAGCATCGGTTGTTATTGCCACTTTCCCGAGATTCGCCGGGGACGAGTTGCTGTATTCGAGCAACATGTATATATGCTATAGAACAGGTCCACTGAACCACATAGCCTGCCAAGCTTGTAGTTACAGACATCGGAGAACGTAAGACAACATTATCCAACGAATTATTCATTCATTTGTTTCATAATTTATTTTCATCACAGCGTACGTGCCATGCGCGATCGAGCGAGCGCTAACGCGAAACATATATATGCAATGCAGTAACAAGCGAGAAAAAAATGGATTACGTAAATGTACTGATAAGTTCTTCAATAAATTTAGGACAGTTAACGAATGAGGAATGTTTGGTGTAATATTTTAATATACGTTAATATTCGGATGCTAATTCGCTAAGTTTATTTGTGCTTTTGTTTTTAAAGAATTTTTTTCTTTTGCACACGTGCTACTGTAGGCCTACTACTACTACAACCATTTAAATGTTGAATAAGGATGTTCATTACCGTGTTCTCGTAGGTCCACGCAAGACTTGTAGAACGTTCCCTCTCTTATCTAATCTTAACAGAATTTTGTATTTTAAAACAAATTTTTAAACTTTCATATTTAGAGAAGCGCTTAGCGTTTTCCGACTCTACTGCTTTTATTTTAATATTTCATTTTCAGTTTAATATGTATACCAGCCTTTTCAATTTTATCATATTCTTTCGTAGCGCTTACGTTCTTATTGTACTAGGCGCTGTACAAACTTTTCATAATGACGACGAAATCACAACACTCGACAAACACGTGTAAATCACACGAACATGATCGGCAACCTGCAGATCTGGAACGAACGGGATGTTTCACGCCCACTCGACGGCACTAAACAGCAACCGCGCAGCCAGCTCGCAGATATTCTCAATCCCCATCAGATTGCTTCCCGGCTGCCCGGTCGTCGACGACACCAGCGCGCCACCGCCGCCGCCCGTCGGGCACTGACCGCCGCCGCCGCCGCCACCCACGAAGCCGCGACCCGTCATCGCCGTCGTGTACGGCTCGGCTCGAAGCAGCATGGACACGAAGCTTGAGAGGTAGCCGCCGCCGGCGCCGGCGTGACCCGGCCCGAGAGCCATTCCTGCGCCCGGGGTGACGTGTCCGCCGCCCGTCTGAGTTCCACCAAGCCCGCCCGTCATCATGCCGCCGACGGGACCACCGCCGTTCAGGTGGTGATCAGGCGGACCGTAGAACGACATCTGAGCATGGCCGAAACCGGCGTGGTGAAGGCTCGGCGGAATACGGCCTTTCTGTACCGCTGCAACAGGTAAATAAGTAAGCAACTAAGTAATTAACAAAGACGATTAAAATGACAGAAGTCGCTTTACAGAAAGTCGGAAAAGTAACGGCTGAAAAGAAAGTCTTCAAACGACTGAAGAAAACTCACAGGGATGGCGCAGACGTGACGTAGCGCTAAACTAATCAGCGTAGTACACAATACACGTACCAGACTACATAAATCAGTAGTTAAGAATATTTATACACTGGGTGCAGTGAGAACATTAAGCTGAGCATTAAATCGCGTCGACATGTTGTAGGCGGTATGGCTGCTGGTCCGAATTCCGACCGCACGCCCGCAACTGACGCAAGATGTAAATCCCGTTAAGCCCACGGCAAACCTTCCCGGTGACCCCAGAATTACCGCCATTTGGCCACGTATTTTGTGCGCCGAATCAAGGGACCAAAATATGCTCTCAAACATTATCAATCAACTCACTGATTATCAAATTGAAAACCCTTACTCTATATCCACACAGCTTTGAATTATAAGTTTTTCATGTTCATTGTACAATTTTAATAGTATCTGTTTTATCCCTCCCAGCTATAGTTATTCGTCACCATCTTCATCCTCATGCTTACGCAGACGACACACATATTTATGGGTGTTGTATCCCGCCTGGCATGCTACAGGAACGCATGTCCGTCTGCGTTGATGAGGTGTCATTGTGGATGGCTTCTAACCGGCTGCTGCTCAACCCTACCAAGACTGAGGTTCTGTGGTGCTCATCTGTTCGGCGTCAACTACAGTCTACAGATCCAACAACTGGATCAGTACGCATCGGCAACACGTCAGTGGTGACGGTGTCTTTGGTTCGTGACCTTGGAGTCTACATTGACGCTGACCTAACGATGAGTGCCCACATCACTGAAACCATCAGAGCCTGTTTCGCAGCACTCCGGCAGATACGTAGCGTGCGGCGTTATCTGACACGCGAAGCTCTGCTAACTCTGCTGCGTGCACTGGTGATCACCAAGGTTGACTACTGTTCTTCAACACTGGCTGGTGTATCTGGTGCACTCTTGCAGCGCCTGCAGTCTGTGTTGAATGCCGCTGCTCGACTGGTGTTTTCCGCAAAGAGGTCAGAACACGTCACGACAGGCAGATGTGGTGTATTTGCAGGTAACTCTGTGTGATCCACATCTGAGCGCTTAGTGGTCGAGATACTGACAATAGGCGCTATACAAGTCCGCTTCCTTTCCTTTCCTTTCTCCGTGAACTACACTGGTTGAAAGTTCCGGAGAGATCACAGTTTCATTTGTGCGTTCTGACGCATCGCTGCCTCCATGGTACTGCGCCACAGTACCTTGCTGAGGCACTTCAGTCGACGACTGATGTACAAGGACGTCGTCGTCTCCGGTCTGCTTTGACGTCGACACTCGTCGTACCACCGACACGCCGAGCTACCATTGGTGATCGTGCGTTTCCGGCTGCTGCGTCGTGTGCCTGGAATTCCCTTCCAACTTCGGTCAGGCAAATCCAGTCACTGCCTGCGTTCTGCCGGAAACTGAAGACAGCACTGTTTGCCATCTCTTTTCCGGCAGACTGACCGTGACATAATATAGCTTTGTAAAGTGCCCCTGAAACACTTTTAGTGTGACAGTGTCACTCTAATCTCTGCATGGTTTATTATTATTATTATTAACGGATGCGAGTTTTACAGATAATTCATTAATTCGTTCATTCTGAGAACGCCAAAAAACACCAACGTGTCCGTTATCCATCACACAAAGTTGTGCAACACATTACATTACATTATGTAGGCCTAAATGGTGCCGTGCGCGTGAGTGAAGAGGGCGTATGAGCTCGTGCATTTTACTGCACATTCGCGCTGCATCGCAGACAAAAAACCGCTGCAGCTTTATGACATCGGTGTAGAGAAAGCTACCACTGTATTTTGGAACCAAGCGATCCTGCGCAGCCATATACAGGCTATATACACCCGACCGAAGGCGGCAGCGCCATACTTTTTTGCAAGGCCTGTGGTTACCTTCCCGACTGCTGACTATTACGTATCACCATTTTTATTTTGGACAATCGAAAAACGCATGCGTGGAAAACGCATGCGGAAAAATGTGAGGAATCGTGAATATAATCACGTATTAAAACTGAAAATGTAAAAAACGAATGGATAAAATCGGCCGCATGGCGACAGTAACAATAATTACAGAAAAACGAACACAAAGATATATATATATATATATATATATACAGTACAAGAACAAAACTCGTAGTAAAATGCAGAAGGCAAACCACATGGCTATGCTGTGTTGTTAATTAATGTTCTGTCAGATGCAACATCATGTTCACTTGGGTACCATAAATTAGATGAGCGCATGCCACCTATTAAACATTTCGAATGGTCGTACCATGCAGCGTGTAAGCCTATCAAACGTCGCTAGGAGACATGCTTATAGCAGCTCTCGGCTACAGCAACTGCTAGTGGAGCAGGCTGAGCGCTACGAACTAACTACAGCGTCAATGTGTTACGACGCTCAATATATTCAATGTACACATGGGGTGACAATGGTGTCATTCCATCTACGGTAGTTGCTGTCGCCATCTTGTTGGGCGAGTGCGTTCAAAACGTTGTAATGGCAGCCCACTGTTGTGCGTGAAACTGCAGCAGTCGACACACGACGCCGACCCTGTCGGCACTGTGGCGGTCGACGTTCATGGAGTAGACATTCCTGTCAGGTGCCAATAGCAATCAACTTCCGCTCCTCCTCCAAAATCGACGAACACCACACCATACTGTGTACTATAGGCCTTCCAGACGGACATCAACACTATGACTCACCTTAACGCAACCCTAACCCTAAACCGGCTGACAGCGCCGATAGGGAGATAGGTCGACGTACTGTTACGTATTACCCACATAGTATGCGACGTACATTACTTTGGCACAAGATTTGAGGATTTTCGCATTTTTCCTCATTCTCTGTTCACATAAAGCAGTCCTACAATGCATGGTTTAACGTTAGTTTCATGGAAGTCACTGCATCCCGTATAATAGGACCAGAGAATTTGTCATGTTTTGCAATGATATGTTGCGCCAATGTGAAAAATATACAGTGCAGGCTGCTCTATAATTCTTCTTGCGTTAAGCGTCTTACTGTTGTTGTACAGCGGGGTGAAAGCAATTTCCTACATTCATTTATACTTTCATGTATTCTCTGACAAATTTACATTTAAGGACGGTTCGACTTTCTAAACTGCTTACTGCTGAATTTTAGCTCTAAGTCACGTCACAGCCTTCTCGCCAATTCTAAAATGATATTGCTTAGTGAAAGACACGGTTCTGTGTAACCGACCAATGCGAGAAACTGTATCGCCATTCACCAGGTAAAAGTTTAATCATGTCGCTATGTGGTGGGCAACGTAGTGTAACCAAATATAACAGGGTACAATCTTAAAACCAGAGTTGTTCGCACTCGGTGTATTTCGACCGCTGAAATTGGACACACAACTCGCTGCCACCTGCTGTGTTAAACTGTGACTCTCTCTACTTTCAAATCCAGGCTTAAACTCATCTGTTTTGAATGTTTTCTACTGCTTTCTGTTAACTGCAAGACTTACCTGTTCCGCCAGCGCCTCTGTAGCCGCCTAAAGGAATTACGGCGCTTTAGAAATTTTGTATTATTATTATTATTATTATTATTAATATTATTTATAGGTATAGACTATACAGAGTATATACGACATCGCATTGCTAAAGAACACTACTCCGACAAGATAGCGACTGCAACAACATCGAATAAAATGGCGGTACTGTCACCCAAGGCAACAGTATTAACGTTCGCGCATGCAACAACTGTGCATATTTGTGTATTGGTTGTCAATATACCTTCACGTCGCATGCCGACCTTGATACACTTCTTGAACCGGCAGTATTGACACTGGTTACGATGATGCTGATCTACTGGGCAGTTTCGACTGCCGCGGCACGTGTAAGTTAAGTTTCGTCGCACTGAACGTTTGAAAAAGCTCTTGCAGCCCTCGCACGTCAACACGCCGTAGTGTTTCCCGGAACTTTTGTCGCCGCAGACGATACACTCGGCCGAGGACAGCTGCTGCTGCTGCTGATGGTGGTGATGGTGGGATGAAGTTTTGACGTCGGAGTCGGTGCCGGGGCTGCTGGGCAGCGCCGTCGGGCCGTCGGTCGCTGACGACGACGTCCCGGGGGTGCCGGTCGACGCGCGGTGGTTGCCGCCGCTGGAGACGGGGTCGACGGCGGCGGACGCATGCTGCGGAGGCGGCGGCGGCTGAGATACGGCGACCTGATGATGGTGCGTGAGCTGGTGAGGCCGGTGATGAAGAAGATGCGATGGCGGCACTGGAGGCAGCGGGGCGGCGTGCTGGAGGGAGGACGGGTGATGCGACGAGACGCCGGCTACAGCGGCAGCGGCGTTCAGCTCGCCGCACCACGGAACGGCGCCGAGCATTGGATGCGCGACGCCGGTCAGCGCCGACGCGTCCATCAGCGACATCGACATCAGCGGCGTCGGCAAGCTGCGTTGAAGTAGTCAAGGCTCCGGAAACCGCAGGACGACCACAAAGCAACGGCGCTGTACACAGCAACTCATGACGCGCGCCTCATCGTTAACAACACGCACGAAGAGTCGACCGGTAACAAAACCGGGCTGCCGTCAGTTCCCGTTCAACTGTAAGAACACGACGGCAGGAAACGGCCGCGTTAAAAGCCGACCTACCGCAACAAACGGACGACTCGAGGCCGCGAGGTCGCCCGCTCGCCGTTTAGGCGCGGCTTCCGAGGTCGGTTCGTTAGGTCGCGCTGCTCAGTGACCGGCGGCAGCGTGCACGCGCCGAAAAGGACACGGCGCCGGCACGCGCCAACAATGTCTGCTAATTCTCCTCGAAGAGCAAGAGTCGGCCGCGAGGAATGTCGCCCCCGCACCGCCGCACTTGCGATGCGCTCAAGACCGCAAAAACACCGCCGAGCAGGCGCCGGAGGCGCTCTTTGAACTATTGACTTCCGGTGGTCCCTGTAGCCGCAGCGACCGGGCTGGCAGCGCCCGCCGGCGCGACGGCAGAGGGCGCGCTGCGGAGGCGTGGCCCCTCCTAGGAGGTGTCAGAGGTGTTCATTGGCCAGTCGGTGGCTGCTAGGCGCGGCCCGCGCGCAAACGACGATGGCGTGGAAACAGCCAATGGTGGTTATCGCCGTCGACCGGGTATCCAAGCACTCACTGCGGTACACAAACATCACCAAACAACAGATGAAGTATAGTGAACATTATTTCATTAGGCTGTAAAAACATCTAACTTTTCATTTGTTCATCGACAATGTTAAGACGTCAGTGCAATTAATCGCGTCTGATCGATGAGTGGCAAGGCTTCATCGAAAGCGTCATGATGACACACACAAGTCAGGGAAAGTCCTCAGGCCAAACAACCGACTTCCTGACCACTGAGCCACGCCGCTAACCGACTTTTGTTCACCGTTAAAATGGTAGCAACATTCCTAAAATAAACACGAAATAACGGACAAAAAAAACGAGGAAACAAGCACACAAAACCAGAAGCTGCGTAGTTACACGGATAGCAGTGGTGTTGTGTTTCATAAGTTGCGTTTTAATCCACACACACAACACACACACACACGATAAGTGGCGAAAACGTATCCGTGAGTGTATGTGTGCCAAAGGAAGACAGACGATTCAACTACATAAATAGGCCTATATGTTTCAATTTAAAAAAACTGATTTCACAAGGTACTGTCCCAACATATTGCAGTGCATCTTTTGAGCTATAATAGCATATACAACATTGTCGTGTTTTATTCACTGTACTCAGTTATGCTGCTTTATTTGGGACAACAACGCTCTATTTACGGAGCAGCATTATTGGGAAAATAGGCAGAATAGCGTCCGAAGAGGTTACATTACAGCTCATAAAAAGCAAATGCATCCCAGTCCTGTTGTACGGCCTTGAAGCATGTCCCCTAAACAAAACTCAGACCCAGTCATTAGATTTTGTTATTAACCGACTATTTATGAACTATTTAACACATCTCATATAGCTCTTGTGAAACAGTGTCAAGAGCAATTCAATGTCACAATGCCCAGCGTTGCACTCGAACGTCGCCGCACGAAATTTATGCATAAGCTTTATTACGTGGATTTCTTCATGTGATCAGGACGGCAGTATACGTTCGTTACACTAGTATTGACATTGCATTGCCATTGTATTTTTTTTCTTTTGTTTTTTATTCCATTACTATTTTTTTGTATTTTACTACCATATGTGGTGAATAGATTTTCAAACGACATAAGTACAGATGTTGCCTTGTTGGTCCCCTCCGTCTCTTGCCCGCTGTTCTTGTGATGCTGTTTTTTTCTACGTTTCTAATAAAAAGGATGACGAAAATAATGTTTACGCTAAGTACAAAATTTCACGCTAAGTCCTGTGCGTTATCACTCCAACGAATTTAAGATTGTCTCATCCCTTTACTGTAGCCATTGTAGGTTATCGTTGTAATTATTACACGTTTATATCTGTTCAGTAACACACACCTTCTGGAAGCAGTCGAAATAACTGTAAAAGTTCTGGACATCCATTGCCACAGGTTTCTAAGGAAGGTCATTCCAGATCATCTCCAGATTCCAGTCGGTTCTGCCTTAAACCCGGCCCGGCCCGGTGTGACGCAACCGCGCGGCGCCTTTGAATTGGGTAATGCGTAGTGAGTGAGTGAGTAGAGTTTAACGCCCCACTCGACACAACATAGGTCATTTCGGAGGCGGAGGGTAATGCGTAGAACGATTAACACAAACACCTAAGTATCGTACATTGTCTACCCATTGCAGTTCAGAACCGTCTGACAGTAAAATTGGCGAACAACTAAAATAGCACCGAGGACCAATCCTGATACAAACACTTTTCCTGACGTTGATAGGCTGATAGCAAAATCCAATTGACCAAGCATTGATTCACAGGCAGACACCAGAATTTGCAATGAGTGAAGTGACGGGGATAACAACAATATGTCGTCAGCATACATTACAATGCACGCGTTAACGCAATTATACATACACCCAATCTGCTTACTGTGCACATGATTAATCAAGTCATCAATATAGCCAGCAAACAAGTATGGAGATAGAACCCCGCCCTGACGAACGCCAGAGGTTAACTTGAACATATGCGAGTAAGCGGAATTCCAACTGACGTAGGTGTAACAGATACCAAGCCACTTTTCCATGCAAGACGTTTAGCAAAGTTGCGGGAATAAACCGCCGCATCAGATTAATAAACAACCCATCATGATTCAAACGATCGAATGCCTTGGTTATATCTAGGGCACATAAATTAACGGTACTACCATGAGAAACGTAATGATTT
>Ga0056115_1001956_pt1 | contig 10269 bp, 8 predicted proteins | sample WorMetOlspDAHAB1_FD_77007 | JGI IMG/M metagenome (GOLD analysis project Ga0056115, IMG submission 77007) | Marine gutless worms symbiont microbial communities from Max Planck institute for Marine Microbiology, Germany - Olavius sp. DAHAB.1 ... | reverse complement strand
GCATAGTGTTGTGTTGTGTTACTTAATGCGTCGCTGTTGTTGTTAGAACGCTGCACGTGACCCAGCGTTATAGTGCCTTTGCTGGTGAAGATATGAAGCATCTGCAAGACAAGTTGTTGCAAGCTGAAGAACAGGTTTTGTGTGATCATGTGCTTGCTGTGGTGATCGTCAGACTTTGTCTTGGTCTTGGGACCATATTGGACATAAACAAAACAGTAGTCTGTTATCTTCTCCTTAGTGGCATGGACTTGAGTGCAGTCAATCTCCTCTTCATGTCATTCTTATACATTTTGCTGCATGAGTTATAAGTTGAAATATCATGCTGAGTAATTACAGTGTTTATGAATAGTCAGTTACAGAAAGAATTTCGGTAATAATTTAATTTTTGTCAGTTTTTAGGTTTTTTGCCGACAAATATGGATTGGTCATGCCAATAATTTTGAGTTTGTTCATCATGGTCTTGCTTTTTTATTGGCATTTTTATTTCTTTTTTTCAACACTGTTGTTTAATGTGTCATTATTGTTTCACCAGTATTTGCACTATTTTTACAATGCAAATAGATTAATGTCATAGCAGTGTGGTTAGATTTTTTTCAGTTTTATTGTGGCTATCATACGGTTTTGTCATACCAGATCAGTTCACTTATTACTATTAGTCATTTGGTTCACATGTCAGGGAAAAGTGAAATTTTTGCAGTCACTCACGATGTACTTATGTTTATTGCATGGTGATAATTGTTAGTTGTAAACATATGACGTGACAGTCACTCTGGTACAGCAAAAATAAACTGTACTGGTGTAATAATTGGTAAACTTTTACAATCCAAGAACAGTGAGATGGTCAATTGTTTGTGTTTTACGCTATGTCTTAACGTGTATTTTCCAGCTTGGGAAACTGCATGAAACTGAACACAGCCTGCGGCAGGAGAACGCATCTCTGCATGGTGATCTGAAGCACTGTCGGTCCCAGATTCTTGCCGTTCAGACACAGTTCACGTCACATCAGCTGCAGTACAATGAGCTGCAGTCACGAGTTGCCTCGCTGCAGGTGGAAAACGCGACCCTGTTGTCACAGAACACGTCCCTTGGCACACAGAATGAGTCGCTGCAGGCAGAACTGTCGCGATACGAGGCGCGACGCCACGCCGACAGTGCAGAGCTGGCCAATATGAGAGGTCGGTTGGATGTTATTGAGCAGGACCATGACGAACTGCAGCGGCTGCATGATCGGCTGACCGCCGAGCATGAGAACTTGCTGGCAGAGCATGGCCACTTGAAGGCTGACTGCAAACAGGCGAAAGCGAAGGTGAAAGAGCTGCTGGAGCAGAACTCGACACTTTGTCGCGAAATGGAGACCGTAGCGCAGGTTAGCCTCATTCTTAATGTTCATGAAATTCACGGAATTGTGTTTTATCATTATATCCACCTTGTTACACAATTTTTGTTCATTTTTTCTTCCGTCTGCTTCTGGTTACGTCGTGGATAAGCCATCCTGAACTCCACCATCTGACTCAGTTGCTCAGCAAAGAGTTATGCACACATTTCCTGCGTCTCCTTGACCATTGGCTGCGAGTTTTTGAATGGATGTTATTCTGCCTCTGCATCCTGCTGACACATCTCTGTCTCAATGACACAACGCCATCAGGTCTCACTGATAGACAGCCGACACTGCCGGATGCCAACACTCTCAGATGGGGTGCAGTATGATTGTTATTCCTCCACCGACCACTTTCGTGAGCGGAACTTGCAGTTGACTTCGGGCGATCTTGCATTTCGTCACTGCTGCTGTGTGTAAGCCATCGCTTAACTCCTTCCAGTGACAATTGTTCGTCTGCATCTTTCCTAACTGCTGCCGCTCTTTTTGGTCATGCGCACTGTTTGTCTATATTTTCATTGTGAAAGATCTTTAATAATCTTTGTTTAATGTTTATGTTTGACATGAAAGAAGTAGTATCAGTTTGGAAACTGTAGAATAGATCCACCTTGTTTTCTGGTTGAATGTGATAGAGGCAACTAAACAGTGGTAACTAATTGTGCATCTGTAGGCTAACTGTTGGTTTTTCAGTTGTAACAAGTTGTGTGTGTGTACAACTTGATACAACTTGTTGTTGTATGTAAACAACATATCTGTACTATTTATTTACGTCAATATACGTTAAGTTATTGACTGTGAAGACCGCCTTTAACGTCATTTCAGAGGATGGTCACTCCGGGAATCAGCAATAATGATTCCAGTGCCTCGTCATCAAAGTATGACTTGATGTCTCTGCATAGGCTTAAGGCTCTAGAGAGAATCTGGCACAGACTCACAGTTCTCATATTTAAATGTTTCCATGGAATTGTACCTTTGTGTCTTGCCAATGAGTTCCTTCGATCCTTGGACTTGAAGGCTCGAGGTTGTCTTAGGCAATCATCATCACTGATCGTCCGTCGTACACAATTGACGACTGTCAGCGACCGAGCTGTTACGGCCGCCACTGTTCTTTATGTTATGTTATGCCCGTTTCTGGTACAAACTGCAGTGGCACTACACGTCTGTTCCGCCCTCACAAGTTTTCTTCAGTGGTCTCAATAGTCACCTTTTAAACCGCTCCATCACCGATTTTGTAGTGCGAGTGAAGTGACGTTTGTCATTATCTGACGCTTAAATTGCTTTCTTACTTACTTATTTGTTCATAACTGACAATTTTGGCACAGGTACGAGCAGCACTGGAGCATGACAAAGCCAACGAAACGCAATACTATGCGTCACTGAAGGCAGACTACATCCACATTCGTGAACAGAACTTGCAGTTGACTAACGCAAATGATAAACTGTCAACTGAATACCGTGACCTGCAGGCGGACATGCGGGTTGCCAAAACTCGCTTGCATGAACTGAAGTCAGCAAAAGAACAGCTGGAAAACCAGGTTCATGACCGTGATGGAGAGATACGTTGCATGGAAATGGAGTTGTCGAGGTCAATGGCCAGATGCTCGGTCTGTATTCGCTTCTGTGTCTCTGTGCTTTCCTTTACTTTGTTATTTCAAATTTATGGCTGGTTGCAGTTTTTGGTAGAACTTGATAATTGGAGAAGACAACTCGAGGGAGGAGAGCAGTGATTACTGTGGCTGAGATAAAAGGCTCAAACATTTCTTGTTGTCCTGGTTAAGGTGCACGTATGGTTTGATTAGTGTGTCAGATAAATGGTGTATTCACCGTGACAGTGCTGATCAGTAGTTTAAAGCAAACAAAATTGTTTTCAATATGCATATGTTCAGTAGTCAGTATTGATAATATATTTACATCATGTCATATCATATCACGTCGTATCGTATCATAATCTGTAAATAAACTCTCATGAGAACTACTGATAAATATATAGCCATAATGTTCTTGGTAAGTGGTTCGTTTTCAGCAACGCATTTGGTGCAAAGTTTATGCATGGCATTAGCAAGCTGCAGTGGCTTAACTTGGCGCCTGCGCACTTTCACAGGGTATTATACCACGCTGGAGAGAGGGTTTGATGTTGTTGACTAAAAACTGTGAAAGTTGGAAACATATATCAGCGTCATTAGCTGTTGTCTGTTCGACTACTGCAAGACCAAATGATCACCACTGCACTGTTAGATGGGCATATGTAATGGCTAGCCTGGCACTGAGCCTGATTGCAGTATGATTGCGTGGTGTACTGCTGTTACAGTTTGCTGATGATATTAACTATACTTCTGTATTTTATAGTGATGTAGTGAATTTTAATTTTGCAGAAACTCCAGTGTTTTTTAGCATTGCATCAGAATTTGGCATGCAGAATCATAATATGATCACTTTTTTCCACCATTAAGTATAGTGGCAGTGATGAAAAAAATGTAACAATGATACTTGCTGGCTTATTAACATGGCCTGTTATGTGTGCAGTCTTTATCCGAGAACAATGGGAAGCTGGAAGACGATTATCGAGTGCTTATGAGTAACTTGCAAGTGGCAATGTCGCAGAATCAAGAATTATTGACTCAGCTGCTCAGTGCCAAAGATCAGCATACTGAACAACAGAAACTTTACAAGTAACCGTCAGTTTCTTATTGGTTTTTGAGTCAGAGGAATAACTGGTGACAACTGACGTTATTCACAAAAAAAGTATTTGGTGTAATTTAGCATTTATATACATAATTTGCTCTGTGTGCAGTAATGTTTTTTATCTATGGCTACATTTTCAAATTGTTCTAATTACAAACAGTTAAAACCATTGCAGGTTTTATTTTGTGAACTTCGTTAATGATGTTTATTAATCAACGTGTTTTATATACATTAATGACAATTTGCTGCTTGTTTAGTTATGTTTCATTTCGAATGCCTGATTTTTAGAATCAAGCTGGCAGAAGTTCTCAGACAGAAAGAACAGATTGACCAGCGGATGCATGAATATGGGACAGATGATGATCTGACGAAAAACAAGTGATTATTGGTTTCTAATATTGTTATGTTGCTTTATAAATATTTCATTTACTTGTTTTTAAAAAACTTGTGGAGCATTTTTTGGTAATTTGTAGACTATTGCCAAATGCTTTTTTACAGTGTAACTGTTGGTGGCTGCGTTGTAGAAATACCAGTTTTGCATCCAGAGTTGTAAAGAAAGCTCGTCAAATGGCAAACGTAAGGCAGATTCATTTTTGTATAAATGTGTAGTTTGGTACTATTGTTGTATTAGTTATTTTTCATTCTATTGTAATTACTTTCTTTTCTGTCATTTAAAAACCCGTCTATCCTCTTATACACATCTCTGCTACAACAACTGCGTTTTCGCATGTTTCATTAAATAGCTTTTTTGAGTGATTATACATTGTCATAGGTCTCTGCAACTTTCTGTAAAGTCAGTAAATAAGTAAGTAAATGTTGATTTGTGTATCACCATTCTGTCAAACGTTGACACCTCTAATGTGCTCGTGTTTCTATTGTCCGGCAAAGAAATGCGTTTTCAAGTCCCGCGTAAAACGTTCAGACTCGACTGCCAGATCATGCTACAATCAGGTAGTAAGTTCCAAACTGTTGGACCGGCGACATAGCCCAGGTGCCAAATGTGCTGTGACAAAACCGTGGAATATTCAGTTAGCGATGGCTGTCTAAAACTGGCAGCCGGTAACTTTGGAGACTGGCACTCAGCAGTTGGCAAGGTACTTTGGAGCTTGGTACCTGTACCAAAGACATCAGTGAACAGTCAAGTCATGGGCAAGCTTGTACTGTGGGATTTTCAGCCTCTGCAAGTACGTATGCAACAGCCGTAAAAGACCACGCTCGTGTTTTTGCGTTCCTGTGATTAGACGTTCTGCAGTGTTCTTAATCTGTTACAACTTGTAAAGCCAGGTAGACAGTATCACAGAATGCATTCTTATCTGCTGTTTATGATCATTTTAATGTAATGTAAGCACTTTTTGTTCAAGTTTACAGTTGGTAGATTATTTGCATTATGCTAGTTTTTGTTTGAAAAATGCCTGTTAGTGATAGGTGTGTGTAATATATTCTAAATTTGTTTACTTACATGGCGAATGCACTCTTGTGTCTCTCTTTACACTTGTGACAGTTTGTCAGAAAGAGTCATCGTATTGTGTTGCTACAAAAGTTTCCACAAAGGGTTTATGTTTTTTTACGCAGCAGCCTAGTAAAGACCACACTAGAGTGCCTGTACTTGGTGGTGAAGTCACGACTGACAGTGGCGAAAACTCTTCTATTGGATCTTGCTCTCTCGGTAAGAGATGCGCTATTGTAATGTGTGCGAGTAAGCTGTCCCTATGTTAACAAGGAGTGCAATTTGCTACTGGAGGAAGGCTGGTGATGTGTCAAAGCTATGAAGGCAACCATAGGTCTGACGTCGCACTGGTCATACATCACAGGCATTGCGATTTTACAACCTTCTGGCTTAAAGGCCTAAAACTGGAAGATGTGCACCCAGCCTATGATCCTATGAACTATGGCACCTATACTTTCACCTTTTCTATATTGAATTTTATAGACAAGACAGCTTATTTGAGGATTGAGAACTGGTGTTGATTTTGTAAGTAAAGTAAAGTAAAGTAAACCTTAAAGTAGACTCTCTCAGAGCTTTTAGCTCAGGGTGAGGCGCTCATCTCTGTTTGCCAGCAGTAAAAGCAATTACATTTACACTCCAGCGGGCGGCTGAAGCACTGTATGACGTGGGCGGTAGGCCACACCTGTTCGACGCCATCTACCGTTTACTCAGTAACCTAAGCACCTAATAGCAATGAGTACTACTCATTTTACAGACCCCAAAGGGATGGCAGGCTGAGTTGGCCTTGTTTGTGAACGCCCTAACCACGATGTGATCACGCTCCCAGCCATCAGTCTGGTGCAAGATGGGGAAACTTCGCCGTCCAAAACTATGCAGTGTTTTAACCACTCTGCTACATCATTAAGGCCATTGATATCTGTGCTTTTCGAATACTGTTTTCTATGTTATCATAGTTGGAGTCGCAACATGTTATATTTCTCTCTGATAAACGTTTCTTGTTCGTAGTAATTGTAACTGTTTTTTTGTGACAGCGAAATCGTCAGAAAACTTGCCGTCAACGGAGAGTGATTTGTATTCTGGTAGAAGCCACGAGGAAGGAACACGCTCAGGTGGATGTGATTCAGTTGCATTTTCACCTTTTAAAGGAATTCAGACACGTATCTAAACATCTGTCACAGTTTTGATATTGATGATGTTTCTCAGCGTAATTTTAAATTCACAATTCACACTGACAGCTTTTGTTATTTTGATGGGTTTTAATTTGTGTTGGATCTGAGCAGAATCGGAAATAAAATTAGAAGTATTGTGTCACAGTCGTACGTATTTGTTACGTCACGTTTGCCTCATTGGTTTCACTGTAGGCGCTGGCAACATCTATTCCACTGGTTCACTGCCGTGCAAGCAGCAGCATGGCAATGCTGTAGTTGTATTGCACAGCTCAGCCAGCAACTCTAGAAAGTCCGAAGGTGACCGAGACACAGAGTCGATAACGTTGGATCAGTTCCTTGATGAATGCAACAAGTCACCAAAGTCGAGGGTTTGTGTAGACTCGTTAATTGCCGAGTTTTTTGAGAATAAGAAATGTTGTGCTTGTCACGGAACCTTGTCTTTTATGTTCACAATCCAGTTTCTATCTCAGTCGCAGCTGAACAGACACTTAGGTAGCCGCTGTACTCCTCTTTGAGCAATACAGAAACTGGACACTTTGCGTGCATTTGTAGACTATGTGCGTAAGATATCATACAAAGTGATGCTTTTAATAGGCTGTATCATTAGTAAGTGGAAGAATAGCAGTGTAATGTAGTGTATTTAAAATCATAATTTGAAAAATTTTATGGGGTTTAATGATGGGATGTGGTTGTCATCATACAGTAATGATATACCATTAAGAATTCAGCCATATAAGAGTTCATACGTAGGTTATAATAACACATTTTTATTTAAATGTTATTAATAATTTGTTTGTATAAGGCCTACAGTGAATGCATGCACTTGTGTTGTCGTGCTGTTGATAATTTAGATGTATTATTTTGACTTTTTTTAGTATTTGTTGTTCAACATTTTGCGTATTTGCAGCGGAAGTTGTTGGTCGAGAAACGAGTTGTGCTCGACGACATTCCAAACGCCGACAGGAAGTCCGACCGACTTCTTGCGACGCTTCCGCCGAGGTCGCCGACTATTCAGCGCGACGAAGACGGCGCAACTGTGTCGAAACTGCGCACCTCGAAGTCCGAATACAACGTTTCTCGGTCAAAATCCTCGGTGACGCACGGTGCCACAGTGCAACCTGAACGAACACGACTTGCTACTTCCATCTCCGTCGGCAACAGCCTGTCGACTCGCGCTGGTCCGGCAGCTGCCATTGATGCTGTGGGTTCTTGGAAAGTCCACGAAATCAACGAAGCTCGTGAGCCTCAGAATGCGAGTAGTTCTTACAAGCAAGGTCGAGTACACACAAATGACGATAGTGGTGTAGCTGCGTCGGCATTGGGTCGAGCAAAGAGTGCATCGCAGCAGACCAGAACATATAGTCATCGCGTCGGCTCTGGCTGGACAAGAACCGATCGCGATCAACAAAAACAAGTCTTTTCCGCGAACAGTGATAGTGTGCCGCAGGCTGTCAGTAGTAACAGTGCAAGACCGCGTTCGGTTCCGCCGAAATTGCTGCATCAGTCACATGTTGTGCACGAAGCACAATATGACGACTCAATGGGGGCGCAGTACGAGCCAGGCAACGTTCGACATCTTGTTCAGACATTCCAGTCGGCGCTTCGACCAGCGCTGGCGGTCGAGCAAACTTCCGTCCACGCTGGTGCATGCAGACCAGCCGGCGAGATGTCGACAGCGAGGGATCGGTTGCAGACAGCGGATAAACGGTATCATCGACAGACTGGTAGAGATGACGAACAGCGCTGGCCTTCTGGACAGCGTTACTTGCACGCTGGAGCTCCGCGGGCAGACGCTGTTAATGTGTGTGTTGTGCGACCAGCAACCGGTCGAAGTCTACCGCAACCTCCAGCAGCTGACCATTCACAGTCACTCACAGCCTGTAGACCGTCCACTCCTGGTTCACAAGAACTTCAAAACGAGCGCGACCAGTCCGACACCCAGTGCTCCAATAAAGCGAGCAAGTTGTGGCAGGCATACGGCTGCTTGTAGTTGTCATTGATGACCACCAGCTGCTAGAAACAATTGCCATTGGACCATTGCATCTTTATCATTGTTGATGTGATACGTGATTTCCGTTGTTTGGGTCGGTTTTTGGCCCTCACCGTTGTTTTTTTTCTTTTCACATTATTCTAAGTATATTTGCCAGGAATAGTTATAAAAAAGAAAAGTTGCGTTAATTTAATTTATTTTTTCCAGCTGACTTTAATAGACAATTTAGACACTAGACATTTATTCTAGCTGTAGGCCTACTCAACGTGATGGCTTTTGCATATCGACATTCGGCAAAAGCAATTAAATTTACATGTAGTATAGTACGTCAGTATTGAATTAAATATATCCTAATTGGTATCTTCATGCAATTCCCTGTCTAGATGGTCCACGTTTGTTAACGGCGCATAGGTCCCTTGCTCTAATCCAAGCAGTCACTCAGCTGTCTTCACTCCGCAAACTGCAAAGCGTCATGCTCAGACATCTCGCGGGCCGTACGTCAGTCTGCTTGCCGGAGCCCGGAAGTATGTCGCCTGCTGGCTATGGGAAGGGGGCGTGCATTAGATGCACCAGTAGGCCCTATATATATATAGAGACATCACAAGCGCGAACTGTGAATCCTGGTGGCATTCACTGTTCAGCATCGACGCGAACAGTGTGTTGGACCACTTCACCGTGAGGAACGTGCAAAACAGTGGACTGCAGACCGCAAATGCACGAAAAGTTTATATCATGTTGCTGTTGCTAACTGCATGTTCGATGAAGAGCCACGCCCTGAATGCAGGCTTGCGTATAGGCCTATAAGTAAGATAGGCGCGTAGGTTTCTGAATGAATCACACTGTGTCTTAGCCAGCCGTGGACTGCCAGTCGCAAGTTAGGTCACACATATAATATTTAATACAGACTGATTAAATTTTTGTGCTCATTTTGTAGTCGAAATTGATGAAAAATCAGAGCCTTAATGGCGGGTTTTAATGCAATTTAATGATGATTCGTCATATGTACGTGGCTTACTTTTTGTGCCACCTGTATATGTGGCAAATTTTAACAAAAGCATAAACCGCGATTTAAATGATGAAAATAAAACTCAACAGCCTTTTATTTCCCTATTTTATATCGCTATAGCCTATAACAGCATACACGACTTGACCGCTCAACTGCACTCGGAATGGTGCGTTATAGGCCCACTAGAAACAGTGCAAAAGCGGGCATCTACGCTTTTTACACAAGTTAAAATCACCAGTTGCTGTGTGCGAGACAGTATTGAGTTTAATCAACCGCGACAGTGGAGCGAACAAATCTAAAAACATCTATAAGACCCATTAGTTCAGTGCTTGCGAATGAGGACGCTCACCGCGGCCGCTAGCGGGTGACGCTCCACAGCGATTTCACTTATTCCGCTTTTACACACTGACGTCAGTGTGCGTGCGTGCACTTCCTGTCGGCCATTTCTGATAACAAGCAGGGTGTGGTCGCTGAGTTGTTCGATACTGTTGCTAAGCACCGTTTCGTACAGAAAATATCTGTTTTAAGGAGTAAATTCATTCTACGTTGACAAAACTTCATAACGACGAACTTCCGTCAGTTTAAAGCTGCCGATGTAGT
>Ga0056115_1001954_pt1 | contig 10271 bp, 11 predicted proteins | sample WorMetOlspDAHAB1_FD_77007 | JGI IMG/M metagenome (GOLD analysis project Ga0056115, IMG submission 77007) | Marine gutless worms symbiont microbial communities from Max Planck institute for Marine Microbiology, Germany - Olavius sp. DAHAB.1 ... | reverse complement strand
GTATGGCCGGCTGGGCCTTTGCCCAGCCTCAAACAATCGAATCGCACAAGCGATGTCCCTTGTGCAAAATGTATCCGGCTCGCTATCCGAAGTTCAACTGTCAGGTTGTCTTCAACGACGACAGTTATGAGGCATTTGACAGCACCATCGGCCTGCTGGTGTATTTGAACTTTCCGGACAAGACCGGAAAAGCGCTGAAGCCCATCGCCGGCATTTACTTCAAAGATTATTTAAAAGGCGGCTGGATCAAGGACCATAAAGCCTTTTTCGTGACCGGGTCCGAAGTCCGGGGGCCGATGGGGATCCAGTTTCTGCCGGTCGACAGCGAGGAAGCTGCCGAAAATCTCAGAATTCAGTCAAACGGCAAAGATGTCGTCCATTTCAAGCAGATAAACCGGCAATATCTGATCGATGCCGCCCAGGCCGGACAGCTGCATAAAATGGCGACCAAATTGATACTTAAATGAGGGCAGCAAGGATTTTTATAGCAACAATCGCCGCGATTATAAGCGTCCTTTCGATACTGGCCTGCAAGGGCGGCAACGAAGAACAGCTGCCGGTCGATTTTGTATGGGACCGCGAGGCCTGTGAAGAGTGCAAAATGGCACTGAGCGACCCTCACTACTCGGTCCAGGTGATCGATCCCAAGGGCGAAGCTTATTTTTTCGATGACATCGGGTGCGCCATCCTGTGGTTGGACCGCCAACCCTGGAAAGACCAGGCCCGCACCTGGGTTAACGACGTAAAGACCACCGAATGGATTGAAGCCAAAGATGCGAATTGGATAGCCGGAGACCCTCATACGCCAATGGGTTATGGTTTTGCTGCCACGCTTTCTGAAGTCGAAAATGCACTGGAATATAAATCGGTGAAAAAATCCATGCTTAGCGGAAATACCCTGGTTAACGAAAATATGCAAAAACATCTTGGCGCCGGCCATCAGCAACCGCGGGATGGGAAAAAACCGGCCGGCGATTCCGGTGCAAAAAACTAATTTTTTGAAAGTTAGATCCGAAAAAATAGTGTTTGAAGCATTTGTAATATGACGGAAAAAGAAAATACAAAACCGGTTTCAAGAAGAACGTTTCTCAAGGCATCGACGCTGACCGTGACCGGTGCCGCCGTCGCTTTTGGTGCGGGCGCCGTTCCGCTATTGAGAAAAGACCGGCTGCTGCTGCGACCGCCGGGGGCGCTGGACGAGGATGTTTTTCTGGCCTCCTGCATTAAATGCGGTCAGTGCCTGCAGGTCTGTCCCCCGCAGGTCATCAAACTGGCCGGAATCAGTCAGGGATTTGGTATTGGAACCCCGTATATCGTTCCCCGCGAGGGTGGCTGTATCCTATGCAGCGGATTGCCCTGTGTCCTGTCGTGCCCAACCGGTGCGCTGGCCCACGAGCTTTCATTGGGAAAAGATGCGGAAATGGGCCTGGCTGTCATCAGCGGTCCGGACACCTGTCTATCCGTACGGGGGATCAATGATCTGGTCTATCGGTTGGAAAATCTCCGCAAAAACTTCACACCATCTCCAGATCAAGCTGAATTGGCGGGTATTCTGACGTCCCTGATTAAACGATTGTCCGACGCGGAAAAAAAGAGTCTGCAGAGCAGATTCTCCCTGCCGGATACATCAGATGGGATCCTGTTGACTATTTCAGGAAAAATACAGGCCTCCGATCTGGAATGGATTATAAAATTTGCAGAATCAACCGGCCAGGCGCACAAGGCCTGTCAAATCTGCCTTGATGAATGCCCGATCAAAGATGAAAAAACCATTGTTTTTGTCCCGCGGACCAATCCGGACAACGGTAGGAAGTACCTCTGGCCTTCGGTCAGGAAAAGCTGCGTCGGCTGCGGGGTGTGTGAAGAAAAATGTCCGACACCGGTTGCCTCGATTGACATTACGCCACGGCTGATGTGGTCGGGAAAATTAGCAGGGTAGTCAGGACCGGAAAACACGTCAAACATGAAAAATAAATCTGATAAAAAAAATAAAACCCTTGAAAAAGTAAGGAGCTTTAAAGGAGCAGGCCTGCGCTCTGAAAATATGCCGCAGCCGGGACACTCCAAACACAAATGGAGGAATATTCGCTGGGCAATTCTTTTGTTTTTCAGCTTTCTATTTTTTGCCTCCTTTTACTTCGACATTCAAATTCTGGAAGGGTCCCTGAGTGCTTCCCGCTTGCTGGGGTTTCATCTGATTGATCCCCTGGCCGCCGTGCAGGTTATTCTTTCCAGCAAAATAATCATGGTGAACCTGATCATCGGAGTGGTTACCATTTTTTTGATTTACCTGATATTCGGCGGGCGCTCTTTCTGCGCGTGGATTTGCCCGTATCACTGGCTGGCTGAGCTGGGAGAAAAAATACATCTAACGCTAAAAAAGAAAAAGATTAACAGAAATCACACCTTTGATCGCAGAATCCGATATTTTCTGTACATTTTTTTTATAGCACTGGCATGGATTTCCGGGTTTACCGTTTTTGAAACCATCAATCCGGTCGCAATTTTGAGCCGTTTTATCGTATACGGCCCGACTCTGATGCTGATCTGGGTGCTGGCATTGCTCATCTTTGAAGTAATATACAGCCGCCGGGCCTGGTGCCGCTATTTTTGTCCCGTGGGTGTCTCATACCAGTTGATCGGCCTGCTGGCACCATTGAGAATAAAATGGAACAAAGAAAATTGCTCAAACTGTAAACGATGCCAAACCGTTTGTCTGGTCCCCCATGTCCTGACGAATTCCATCAATCTGGGCAAGTCTGAATATATAAATGGCGCGGACTGTACCCGCTGCGGATTGTGTGTGGACATTTGTGACGATGAAGCGCTCAGCTACGGCGTTAAATACCTGGATAAGATTATTTAGGAGGTGAAATATGGGAAGAACAACAGAAATATGCTTATTGGTGCTGTTGGCCCTTCTTTTGACCGGTTTGACGGTCTCGGCTCAGGATGGTGCAACAATCTATGTCCATAAATTCTGCACGACATGCCACGGGCAAAACGGAATTTCCATCGCACCCAATTACCCCAATCTGGCCAAGCAGAACGAACGCTATCTGTATAATCAGGTCAAGGACATCCTGGCCAAAAAGCGAGCCAACAAACTGACCCTGCTGATGACCGAACACCCGGTAGTAACCGATATTACCGACGAGGAAATTGCCGCCATTGCGACCTACATGAACGAAATCAAGCTGTCCCAAGGGCATTGAGGAACCGTCTACCAAATGCAATCTCCTTCCCCGCATGAAACGGCCGGCAAAGGCGTCCAGAAAAAGCTGCTTACGGCTTTTGGTTTGGTGACGCTGATTTTTGTCGTCCTGTTTCTGATCATATTGCCCTATCAATTTTACAACCGCGATGTCGATGAAGCCCGGCAGAATGCTCAAAACATCTCCAAGCTGATCAGAACCGGTGTTATTTCCCATATGATTCAAGACGCCAATCCGAAAAGCATGCGGGACTTGTTAACCACGCTGCAAACTCAATTCGACTTTGAGTTCAGGTTGATTCGCAGCAGCCATATCGAAAAGCAACATGGGTTCAAGGAGGATCCACAGGGTAAAGATGACTTGATCAATGAGGTGTTGCAATCAGGGCGAGGACGGGAGGATTGGTTGAGCAGCACCCGGTTTCGCTATGTGGCCCCGTTCATAGCCGACGAAACCTGTCAGAAATGCCACCGGGGACTGAATAACCGGGCAATTAAAATCGGTAGTGTCCTGGGCGTATCCGAGATCATTTTCGAACTCAAAGACATACGCAGTGCCTCCATCCGGCAAATCGCCGAAGTCACCTTGCTTATTATCGCCGGTCTAATAAGCTTGGGGCTTATCTTGTTTTTTATCGTCAAAAAAGGCGTCCTGGACCCCAGGGGAATCAAGTGAAAATTTGGGATTTTAGAATTCGGATTTTGGATTTGCGGTATCGCTTCCCTCTGTCTTTTATTAAAATAGACAAAATAACATAAATCCGAAATCCGAAATATCTCAGCCGTTTTGGATAAGGAAATACATGAATAAAAGTCCATTACATTGGGGGCTCATATTCGCTTCTGCTTTGCTGCTGATCTTCAGGGTGGTCGATGTCGCCGCTGATCAATTGCCGCAGGGAGACTGCAATAGCCCCAAACCGCATACAGATTTAAGGCACTGCACATTCTGGAACAGATCTTTTGCGGGAATTGATCTGCAGGGTGCTTTGCTGGATGGTGTATCCATGCGCAGCACCAATTTGACCGGCTGCAATCTTTCGGGAGCCAGCCTGCGGCAGAGTGATCTGCGCTGGTCGGATTTCAGCAAATGCCGCCTGGTCGAAACCGATTTCAGCCAGACAAACCTGTTCCACGTCACATTTGACGGCGCGATTATGGATAAAGCAAAACTGCATAAGGCTTATTTGTTCGGCGCCAGGTTCAACTACATACAGGCCCGACAGGCTGACTTTAGCGAGGCGTTCATGAAAGACCTGGATATGGCGGACAGCGATCTTTCCGGCAGTATTTTCAAGCGTGGAAAAATGTTTCGGGCGGTGATGATCGGCAGCAACTTAACCGGCGCTGACCTGCAAAATGCAGATCTCACCGGCAGCGCTCTCGAAGAAGCCGATTTTACGGGGGCCAACCTCAGGGGTGCTTCATTAAAGGGAGTAACGCTTGACGAAACCAATTTTTCAGAAGCCAATCTAAGTCAAGCTGATTTTACCGGTGCTGTTTTTGACAATATGGATGGCGGCCGGTTTCAACACGCCATTAATCCCCCACCGTACCTGGAGCAAATGCTCAGTCAGTAGCGTGTTTGTCCTGTACTGCTTCCATTTAGCCGATATATTTGACAACTGTTGTGGAGCAATCTGCTAACATCGTATGATTTCAACGCTCTAACAATTTCGACAATCGAACTTCGCTATTTTACCTGGTGCGCGACTCAAACCGCTGCTCAATGATCAGGGCCGGTTTGATCAGAACGGTGACCACACCGATTCCAATGGCCAGAATGCCCACGGCAATGCTGAGTTCCACCCAGCTGGGTGCATAATCCACCACCTCCCCCAGGGGTGAAGGCACCATGCCGGGCACGATCGTACCGATGCCCTTTTCGATCCAGATTCCCAAAAACAGCAGCACACAGCCCCCAGCCATCACTTTGGGGTTGTTCTTGCCCGGGTTAAAGGCCATTGTCAGGGTGCCGATAACGTTCATGCCGATGCCGGTCCAGATCCACGGGACCAGGTCGGTGTGGCCTTCAAGACCGAAATAAAGATAGATTGCCGGCAGGCTGTGGTGGGTGGGAAGGTAGAATTCCTTGAAAATCTCGGAAAAAAGCATGATGAGGTTTACGATCGCGGAAATAGCAATCATTATCCTCAGCTTGTTAATGATCTGGTCCTCAATTTTATATGTAGTGGTACCACGGATAATCAGTAGTACCAGGGTTATCAACGCCGGTCCGGCTGAAAAAGCAGACGCTAAAAATCGGGGACCCATCAACGGATTGTTCCAGAATGCCCTGGCAGGCAGCCCCTGATACAGAAAGGCCGTCACCAGGTGAATTGAAAAGGCCCAGAATATCGAGAGAAAAACAAAGGGACGGTATTTCTTTCCATCGGGTTCACGATTGTTATATTGACAGTAAAGGATGTAGGCCGGTACCAGCAAGTTCAGGGCCAGATAACCGTTGACCACGATGATATCCCAAGCGAGCATCGATGAGGGCCAATTAAAAAGGCCGATTCCCGGGATCAGATGCCACATCTTCAGTGGACCGCCGATATCCACCGTGATAAACAGCATGCACATCACCAGGGCCCCACAGGCCACCCCTTCACCGATGATGACCACCCTGTGCAGATCTCTGTCTTTGAAGATATAAGCCGGTAGAATCAACATAACCGCGGCTGCCGCCACACCCACCAGAAAGGTAAAATTGGCAATATAGAATCCCCAGCTGACAATATCAGACATGTTGGTGGCGGAAAGGCCTAATTTCGTCTGAACGGAATAGGCGTAAATTCCGAGCATCACCATAGCGGCCAGCACGCAAAGATACAGCTGATACCGAATCCCGCCGGTAAGATTCCACCGGATGACATCGGTAACGAACGATATGATTCCATTTAGAGGAGCCTTTGTTGTCATAACTTTTTCTTGTGACATCTCATTATTCCTGTTGGTCCGTTTGTCGGTTTAGCCCGTCGGCCCGTTTTCCCGTTGAGCCCGTTGAAATCGGAAGAATACATTTTTTAACCGGCGAACGGGCTAAACCGACTAACCGGTTCAACCTATGCTAGTCAATAAAATACCAGAACTTAGGATCTGTCCCCAAATCTTCCTTAAACCTGTAAACCTTCTTGTTTTTCAGCACAAACCTGATTTCACTATTGGGATCGAGAAGATTTCCAAACACCCTCGAACCAGTGGGGCAGGCCTCAACACAGGCCGGCTGTCGGCCTTCTCTACTCCTTTGCACACAAAAGGTACATTTCTCCGTCTGTCCCTTGGTACGCATGCGGTTGCCGAGGTAGTGCTGTTTTTTGGTCATCTCTTCCTTCGGAACCTCCGGCTCGTTCCAGTTGAAGCGACGTCCGTAGTAGGGGCAGGCTGCCATGCAATACCGGCAGCCGATGCACCAGTCATAGTCCACCACCACGATTCCGTCAGGCTCTTTCCAGGTGGCTTTGGTGGGGCAGGCCTTGATACAGGGGGCGCTTTCACAGTGGAAACACTGCACCCCCATATAGAAATGATCCTCAACCGGCACCTGATGGAAGAATTTGCCGTCGCCAACCTCAGGGCTCATTTGACCGTGTTCCAGTTCAAAAATACGGATATATTGGGTATTGGCCTTGCGGTCGAGGTTGTTCTCCTTGACACAGGCCGCTACGCATTCCATGAAGCCTTCACAGCGGGTGACATTGAAGGCATAGCCGAACAAGACACCTTCGACCGGTTCTTTGGAGCTCACCTGTACATTGACATTGTGTTTGATTTTCGCCAAACGCTCCAGGCGCCGGACGGTCTCCTCTTTTTCATCCTGGGTCATCAGGCGATAGTTTTTCTTGAAGAATTCCTTAAACCGCAAGGAATATTCTTCTGTAGAGCCGAACGCTTCGGAACCGCAGCCCGTAAGCATTGCGGCACCGCCCATGGCGGCCAGCCCGGCGGCGCCTTTGAGAAATTGCCGTCGTCCGCATTGTCTGTCCTGGGGATGGTTGTCTACTGTTCGGTTCTGACAATCGCTATTTTTCAGCGGATCCATGCTAGTTCCCTATTTTTTAAATGGCGGTGAGTATGTTACCGGCCAACGTTTTTCAAAGCGCGGTGAGTGAGGATTGTGACAGGAGGCACAGTTTGTGACGACCCGCGGTCCGGCCCAGTAATTCAGGCGCTTGCCGTGGGCACCGCCCACCCAGTCTTTTTTCTGCCTGAAATGGCATTGACCGCACATCTGGTAACTGTGATCCATATCAATTTTTGTTCCTGCTTCGGTCACCAGAAAATCACGCTCCTCCTTGTTATGACACGTATAGCAGGACAGCGGTTTATCCGGGCTGCCATGATTCAAAGCGATGTCACCATGGGCCATTTCGGCAGCATTGGCGACACTGACCGGTTTGTTGTTGTGGCATTGACTGCATTTAAAGCGTTCCATCTTTTCCTTGCGGGTTTCCGTCCAGAAACGCCTTTCCTTATATGGGGACCGCACCAATACGGTATCTTTCGGTAAAATGATGACCGATGCGACGCTCTTTTGACTATCAAAAGGCAGATTGGCGTTTTTATAAATCCGGGTGACCCCGCCCTGCTCGGAATGTGCGGCCCAGCCTGCGAAAATGACCAGCAGCAGAACCATTACCCCGAAAAGATATTTTTCAAGCGGTTTTTTCTTCATAACTTACCTGGTTTGGATTGCTTCATTATGGTCTTGTTTTACCTAAACCGAGCGATTTCCCGATAGGAATATTTATCGGCTTCTGCCAACTCTCGGGTGGGGATAAACCCCACCCCTACTTCTTCACGACTTATCGCCACGTTGAAACGGCTTCACACTGGTGTCAATATTCGGTACATGGCATTGTCGGCAATTGCCCCGCGAAGCGTGCTCCACCCGGATAGACCCCACTGCCCCCGGACCTACATGGCAGGCAATGCAATTGCCTCTCATCTGAAGTTCATGCGGAATGGGCGGCGGTGCCCCGGGCAGTTCCGATCGGCCCAGACGGGGTGTTGCGACGCTGCGCCAGTCAATGTCAACGAACAATTCTTTGGCGGTCATTGCAATATGACACTGCCGGCAGGCCTCATGTTCCGGATGGGGTGTGATCGGCGTATGTTTTTTAAGCTCTTGCGACCAGCCGCCCCTGGCGTGGCAGGCAAGACACTCAACCCGGGCTAAATCAGGCTCTTCAACCTTATGCGGGATAATGGGCGGAGATCCGGGATACTGCCGGCGTGAGTAGTAGTCACTGAGGGTCCGTTCGGAAGTTACACCCGCCAGATATTCGCTGGATAATTTGTCATAGTCTATGAATATGGCTTCTCCTTTGTGATCAAAGTCAAGACCCTGAGAAGCGATCATAGCCGTCTCCATCTCCTTGGGTTGAAATGAGAAGGCTGAAATTACAACAAGGGGCAAGGCAATGATACACAGACCGGCAAAAACGAGAAATATTTTTCCCACCTTTTTGTCTGACGTTTCCATCATACTATCTCCAGTTTGACTGCGCATTTTTTATAATCCGGCTGTTTGGATATGGGACAAAACGCATCCAAAGTCACCTCATTTATCAGGTAGCTTTCATCAAAGAACGGAACGAAAACCATGCCCTGGGGCGGACGACCCCGGCCGTTGATGCTGGCCTTCATCACCACCGATCCCCGGCGGGATGAGACTTTGACTTTTGCTTCGTTAACGATGCCCATTCTGCTTGCATCGTCAGGATTGATTTCAACATATGATTCCGGAGCCGCCTTGTGCAGGATCGGCACCCGACGGGTCATGGAGCCGGTATGCCAGTGTTCCAGGATTCGGCCGGTATTGAGCCAGAATGGATACTCACTGTCAGGTGATTCCGCCGCCGGCTCGTAGGGCCTCAGCCATATCCAGGCCCGATTGTCCGGTTTGCCGTAAAAATGAAAATCATCGCCCTTGGCGGCCGGGTCGTATTTAGCGTTGTAGCGCCACTTGGTTTCCAGCCCATCGACGAAGGGCCACACCACACCCGATCGCTCCTGCAGCACTTTGAAGGGTGCCATTCTGTGCTTGGGGGAATCGTGAAACTGAATGTACTCATTCCAGATGTCTTCGATATAAGTATCTTCGGACCAGGAAAACTGTTTCTCAAAGCCCATGCGCCGGGCCACTTCGATGATCTGCCAGGTGTTGCTCATGCAATCGCCCGGCATGGGAATGATCTGTTCATTGTGCTGGGTGCGCCGCTCTGAGTTGCCAAAAAACCCTTCGCGTTCGATCCACAGGGCGGACGGAAGGACCACGTCGGCCACATCGTAGGTGGGGGTGGGATATATTTCGGACACCACCATGAAACGATCTTCCTTTTCAGCGCCGTCCCGGTAGCGGTTCAAATTGGGCATGGTGACCATGGGATTTGTGACCTGCACCCACATAAACCGGATATCACCCCGGTCCAGGGCGCGGAACATTTCAACCGTGTGATAGGTTGGTTTGGGGTCGATGTTTTCCAGCGGCACATCCCAGATTTTGGCCGCCATCTTGCGGTGCGGTTCTTTCATGACAACGCCGTGGGGCAGCTTATGGGTCAGAGTGCCGACCTCGCGCACCGTGCCGCAGGCACTTGGTTGTCCGGTCAAAGAAAAGGGGCCGTTGCCCGGTTGGGAAATTTTACCCACCAGCAGATGGCAATTGTAGACCAGGTTGTTGATCCAGGTTCCGCGGGTGTGCTGGTTCATCCCCATGCACCAGTAGGAGACCACCTTTTTGTCAGGGTCACCGAAAAGAGAGGCCAGGTAGCGGATGTCTTTGGCCGAAACGCCTGATATTTTTTCGACATTTTCCGGTGTGTAATCCGCCAGAAATTTCTTATACTGTTCAAAGCTGACCGTTTCGGCTTTGTCTTTGAACTTGAAATGGTCCTCGGTGCCGTAGCCGATGTTGGTTTTGCCTTTATGTGTCAGCGGCAACCTGAAACAGTATTAAACTTAGCGGTCTGAAACTGTTATATTCTTCAGCTGTATTTTCTTCCAAAAATTAGATTTAAAAATCTCTTCTATTATTTTCTTCCTTTTTTCT
>Ga0056115_1001952_pt1 | contig 10275 bp, 6 predicted proteins | sample WorMetOlspDAHAB1_FD_77007 | JGI IMG/M metagenome (GOLD analysis project Ga0056115, IMG submission 77007) | Marine gutless worms symbiont microbial communities from Max Planck institute for Marine Microbiology, Germany - Olavius sp. DAHAB.1 ... | reverse complement strand
ATATTAACCCAATGTGTCAATTTTTGCTATTTTTTAGCATTGTAGTGTAAAATATGCACTACATAATTATAAAAATGATTGCCACCAATGGCTTTCTGGCAGCTCTAGAGTCAACCAATTTCGTTTTCGGCCGGGGCTCTGCCCCGGACCCCACTGGGGGAGCTTACGACGCTCCCCCAGACCTCCTAGTCGGTAGCCTCTAAACCCCTCGACGCCTTCGGCGTCTCGACCCCCCCCCCAGCTAAAATTTGACAAACCCAGCACTTGTTGTTGGGCAACTTTGCGTAAGAAAGTATAAAGTAAAATGCGGAAATCCAAATGCCAAAATTATTTTCAACAGCGCGTACACAACATTTGGTCTAGAAAAAAACGTCGCATCTAAATCAGTTTCAAGTCAAAAGTCAAGCAAATCTCAGATGTCTAACGGGTATAAAATCTAGACAAAATGTACTATATATAAAGCGAAAATGTTGAGGTGGCACACGAAACCAATAAAGTGGAGGTAAGCTATAATTCCCAAATCAACTCTCCAGGCATTTTTGGGGCGTTGTTGGTCTCATCAAGCATTTTCTTGCAAGGGTCGAAACTCGACAAACTGCGGCATTGCTTTATGCAATCCGGAACAATATTCCTTTGGACATGATCCGTCTTGGACAAAACTCCATCTTTTAAAAGTATCTTTTAAACCGTTTTATTCACACAAACGAACGAACGACTAATGTTCTCGAACCCCAGTTTTTCTACTTATTTTTTGTTTTAACGGTTCTTAAGGTCTGCTGTGTTTTAATGCAGAAAATTATGTTCTTTATGAAATTGGCGCTATAAATTTTTACTGATGATGATAATGATGATGTCGATCAAGAAGTGGATCATGTGTGGCTGCATCTGGTGTCGCTGGCAGTGTCACTTAGTATTCAATCGACGCACGTCTCATTCTTCTACGTGGGTGGTCGTGTCGAGTCAAGTCTAGTCGGGTCTGGTCTGTTGTGGTCGCTGTTGCTAGCAGATAAGCAGTGCGCCGCCGCGTGACTGGACATGAGTTGATCGGATCAGCCCCTACGCCGTATCCCGCCCACGACCGTCCATCTCAAACGGAGGCAAAGAGGGTAAATTTCCTGGTTCCCTGTTAGAGGCTTTGGCTATGGCTTGACGCAGAACCTCGCTGGACCACAGCCAAGCAAAGAAAAGCTGATAACAAAGAGCGAAGGCCGAAGCCTCTACGTCCATCGACTGTGCGTGACTGAAATCAGGAAACTGGTGTCATCATTATCAACAAAACTGCTGTTGCCTGTTCAGCTTAGCGCACTTTTGGAGTCATAAATCAATTTCTGTTTGGCCCAAAACCTGTCTAACCTGTTACTGAACGTGTGTCGACAATATTATCATTGTCACTGCAGCTCGCAAAATGTTACAAAATTAAGGCCTAATTATCCTAACTGAAAAAGAGTACTTTCGTAAGTCGTAGTGACAGCTTAAGTTATGTTGGGCTTTCGGCAGTCACATTGTAGACCTGACATAAACTTAACATAAACAAATTAGGTCACACATAGAACAGCTGAAACCTAGTGTCTACATTATAGTTCTTGACTGACATCTTAACTTGACGAAACAAATCTAATCTCAGCGGCGGGTTTTCATACGATTTGTTGACGATTCGGTAAGAGGCTTATTCCGTTTACTCACTTTCGACAATTGCGGGCTTCCAAAACGCGTGAGCATAGCACACTCACCGCGCATGCACCTTCCCCTAAATACCTCCCTGCTACCCGATGTCTAAATGCGAACACGGTCCCAATCGCCCTAACTCTGCCGCCGCCAGACCACCCAGCGAGTTAAGTCCCGGACGCCCGGATCATCACACGATCATCCATCCCACCGCATGCTCGCGTATCGACCGGAATATATCATAAGCGGACGACGGACGGACGACATGATGATGGAAGCGGCTTGCGCGTTGGACGCGTCGCGGCGCATTAGAATTAGCGTCTGCGGCTTCTCACGCAGATAATCGCTCTGCGCTCGGTGCGTGTGCGTGGCGCCGCCGAACGACGAGGAACGAAATCTCTGCTCAGCGGCGAAGCAATCTGCACTTCGCAAAAACCACCGGCTGACATCTGTACGCATAGCCGACCGATCGGCTTCTCGGCACTTTTTACTCCAGACTTTTCACACAAAAAGATCAGCGGTAGACAGAAAAATATAATAACGTTTTAACTTTTTACTGTTTTGGTGTCTTTCGGGTATGATTGTTATGATTTTTTTTGTTTATTTCTTGCGTGTGCTGACGCCGATAGTAGTTTTATTTGAAAATGAAATTAAATGAAGTTAATAAGTTGATTCTTGCATGTATAAACATCGTCACATTTATAAATAGGAGGTTAAGTAATTAGAGCGAAAACATCAAAATGAACGTCTTACTTTTTCGGTAATCGTCTCCAAATATTTCTGTTTCAGCGCTGTCAATGTCAGCGTTTATGGACATTTGGATGTTTTAGCCTATTGTTCTTGGGATGACAGTTATGTCATTATGTGTACAGTAGTTGTTGCAGCCATGTTGGAGGAAGAGCAGTATAACGTCATTAACTTTGGCCAAACTATGCTTTCTATCTGTTATGCGTTTAAGTATGCACTAGATTTCCGCTCTAACTCACTTTTGTTTACATTTAATACACCTTCGATGTAGTGGCGTGGTTCATTTGTAAAATTACTTTTTACCTAATTATTGGTGAGAAACAACGGGAAAATGAAATGCGACAGAGAGTAAGAATGGCTTCATCTACGGTAAAAATGGAAAATGGCGGGAAAACGTGCACCGATTGTAACAAAACAGCACAACGGCAAAATGTCGGCGTCGATTGCGTAAAGCTCAGCGATTTGTGGCGTCGTCTAGGTGACGGTCGTCATGGTGACGTTACAGCGGCGGCGGCGGCGTATTGCGTCGTCGCTTGCAATGCTTTGTCTAACGAAGCGTCACGTGCCATGCCACACACACACACACACACCGCCGCTTGGTCTCATCCAATTTACCTACGAACGAACGAGCGAGCGAGCGAGAGCTGTGTGTCGCCGACATTGCTAGACACGTCGTTCTGTCTCATCGCCAGCGCAATTCCTGCAGCCGCTGAAAGCAAACAATGCACTGTTGTCTGCCTCCGAAATTACCCATATTGTGTTAAGTGGCATGGGCGTAGCCAAGGGGCCGGAAGTCCTGGAGCCCACCAATCAAATCCCACTAAAATCATTTAGGATTTAAAAAAATGAAATGTGTACGCACTACGCATGCACTGCGAATAAGGCTGATAGAACCATCGTCACAACGTCGTACATAGCAAAGACATTTAAGTTGTTGCAGCTTTCAACGAAAATGTCCAGCGTAAACGAAGTCCATGGTGAAAATCTACAGGACCACCCTCCAATCAAAGATTCTGACTACGCTAATATCGGGTGGGGCGTTAAACTCTACTCACTCACTCACTGTGGCCGTGACGCGTTGTCTGTGATAAAGTCAAAGTAAGCTTTGCGTAGAACGAAACTAGCAACGGATTTCCGTTGTGATGTGGAGATTTCCTGTATCGACAATATCTTTTGACGACGACCAGCCAGAGACAGGTGTACCATACACCAAACTTCGATTTATGCGTGTACTGTTTTTGAACCGTCGAGGGATTATTCCCCGGTTTAAAATTTAAGAAATAATAACAAAAAACGCCCCCATGCTGCTTAGTGGGACAAGAAGAATGACGACGGAAAGTTGTATACAAACAATGCAACAGCATTGTTTCTTATGAATTTCTTTGCATACGTAGAACATGTGACTATATTTAGTCGAATGTTCACTATTGCTTGCTGTTTAGTAGTAGGATATAGGGTTTAAATTATTGTAAGATTTAGCGTTTGGTTGGTTAGTGGTATTTGTACTATCTTCCGTTGTCATTGTCACTCTCCCGTTGCCAAAGTTTATTTTTCGTCAAATACCACGCTTTGAATTTTCAATCGCACAGGGAGTAGCCAGTAAATTTTTCTTAGGGTGACTTCTTCCACTTAATCCCAAAGTTAAGAAGTGAACATCTTTAAAGAGACACGGTCTGTAGTCGAACTAAAGATCCGCATCACCGCACCCCACAACTGATTCTTTCTCAAAAGAGTCTCCCACAGCTAAATGGGCGCAGAGTCGTTTTGAGGGGAGACAACTTCAGTTTTGGGACGGCTCAAGATCCTCCAAGCAATGCCTGGCTACGTTGCAGCACCGACATGCGTGTAGCTGACTATTGAAACGTCGGTCGGTCGACGGCTGTCAGGTACAAAGCTTAGCGTTGTCGCTCGCTCAGACAGTGCAATCTCATATCTCAGCGAATTGCTTCTGCCTCCAAACGTTGCTCTGTGTGTTATAATCTGCAGTTGCTGCTGCTGCTGGCGTTTCGCAGACTATTCAGTTAACGACATTACGCCGTAGTCAGCAATCTCTCACGCCATTGATTTGCTATTGATCTCACGTATACGATCGCCGCCAGAATATACCGAATAAGCGCAGAATTAAATGCATCTAGGTTTTATTGGAATTTTCGAACAAAGTGACAATAACTCGCGTTGCACAGCAGCACTGCCGATGTAAAAAAAAGTACTGGTTTGTGCATGAGTTAGGCGAAAACATAATATATTACAAAAAAACTATCGTAACAACAATAGAAAGTTTGGCAATTTAAAAAATGCATTATGATAATCTTTATTCACCATCACATGGTAGCAAACAGCAATAATGGTAATATAATAATAATAACAATAATACTTATACTAATGCATAAAAAATGAAGCAGAGTAACAAACTTAACTAAAAAGTAGGCCTAAGTAGCAATAATAATGGTAGAAAATATCTATTCTGTTCGCTAGTAGTGCTCGTGTCGGTATTTTATTTGCCTTGTTGTTCGTTTTTTGTTCTATCTTTTAACGTTCAGCACTTTACACATTAAAATCTTTTCACAGACAGTGTAACGTGTTTGGTTGGTTGTTGGTCATAAATCGTAATAATAAATTATAAATTATAATGACACGAGAGCATCAACCATATAACAGCAAACAGCAACGGCGTCACCAACCACCTGCAAGAAAGTAGTTACACTTATTTTAAATACAAAATTTGTATAATGCATCAGCTAAGCCTACGCATACTACAGCTAGACTGACGGCTAAAGCTTCGGCTACACTTTACATAAACATAAAACACCATCGCAACAGTATTCTGCCGCATACGAGGAGCTTTCGTCGGTGTGTGTTTTGTATACTTCGACGATTGTCGAATTCTTCTGGTTTCGTCGCATAGCACACACCGCTGTAGCTCCTCATTTTCATGTCCCGCAAGACCTCGTTAATGCAGGACTAAGATAACGCCAAGGTGCTTGCTTGTCCGCTGAGGTGACGATTAACCCATGGCAGCGAGTGCAGCAACGCGTCTTTACCATACATGTAAATGGGAATCCGTTAGACCGTCAATATGTGAACTACGCAGACTTAACGTTGTTTATGAGCTGTTGGTACGCAAAGCTAAATTTTATAAGCGTTTATATTGTAAATCAGGGTTTCTGAACGATACTTTCTGGATGTTTTTATCGTCAGATATGGACGAATGTGTGATAGATATGTTCAGACCACTACCGGTTGTTATTAATGATGTGTATAAGAGCTTTTTCGATTCTGTGTATGATTGAATCCGTGTAGCTTTGCATTTAGTGAGTAGGCTAGGTATTTTTAGACTACTATGTACTGTTATTTTTAATTTTGTTTTTTTTTCTCTATTTTGTAACTGTTTTATTGTCATTTTTGCCTTCGGGGCGAATAAACGTGTATAGCGCCATAAGGTCGTAACTTCAGAGGCGCTTGCGGCAGTAAGTTGTGTGTGTGTGTGTTGATACAACCAGCTGTGAACAATACGGCTGTATGAACAAAGACACAACAGACGATTTCAATAGTAGATTCGGGAAAGGTACAGAAGTTAGACATAGTGCATTTGCCGTTGCGAAATGTTTTCCTACAGACACAGTACACAACGTTAGCGCTACACACTGTCCTATTGTAATGCTGCTAATTGAATGACAGTTTTTCAATGACTCATTCACTGATCGTCTTTATTGTTACGGCTGAAAGGACGCCACTGCTTACAACGGAAAATACCTTATACACAATAGCCTCCATAACATAGTCAGTACATAAAAACAATCAACATTGCCAAACAAAATGTTTAACGCAAACGTTCGTAACAGCAAATTTGTCTTTTAGCAAGTGCACATCGAGTGATGGATTCGTATTTTCATACACACTCGCTTGAATACGCCGTTTAATCGTTCTAAATGACGTTATTAAAACATTCCTGCGATGCTGTGGCGTACGATAGGGACTCCGTAACTGCTTAGCTGTACATGTTTTACAGTAACTCAAGCGCACAGGAACCATAATTTCGAGAGGAGGTCAAAGTCAAAAATTAAAAAAAACAAAGTCAAAGTTTTATCATGTAACATTATATTTTGATTTTCACCCCACCCCATGAAATCGTGCTGATTGTTAGACAGGCGGTCATTGCCGTTACTTTGACACCTGTCCGACGTAAGCGCCATATGCAATTTGTGACCTCAGCTCAAAATTTTAGGGGGTCGGCTGACCCCTCCCCCTTGATCCGGCTTTCCCGAGCCCCTGCAATTATTATGATTACTATGATTATTACTGATGGTCAGGTAGGCTAATAGGACCTGAGATGCTACCGAGAGGACTCATGCCGACGATGCGGTAAGTGGTATAGCTGCACTGGTGAAGTGGTTAAAGCGGTGATGTATCACGAATGTACTTGTCACGTCAACGCACGCAGCAACCCGCGCGTCAGATGGGTCAACGGACACGTGACCTGCTGGGTCGATCTCATTTCCTGTTCCGCTTCGTCGGCGGAGGACTTGTCTCTGGCCGGCGGCGGCGCGGAGGCGCCGGCGGTGCGGAGGGCGAGGGCTGGACGGGCCGGTTGCGGGTGGTCCGCTGCGTCCGGTCGGTGGGCATCGTGTGTCGCCGACTGCGCCGGAGGAGTCAGCGCTGATGGCGTGAAGCGACGACATGAGTTGGTGGCGAGCGGTTGCTTTCAGAGGCAGGCGGCGATCGTAGCCGCTAGCAACTAGCTCAGATTAGCGGCTCATCGGCGGCGCAGCGCTCGCTGGTCGCATGGTTGGTAGGGATTTAGCGGCTCAGCTCATCCGACCGACAACAACAGCAACGCAGATGATCGCCTCACACGACGCAAGCTCAACACGTCAATCATCCGGCAAATGACGTCAGCCGTGACGTCATGCCACGTGGCGGATCCAGAAATTTTGAAGGGGGGAGGGGCGAAAGACAATGGAGCATCCCCGTCGTGATTTATCGCAAATACACACAATGAACTAACTATGCGCGTGTTTTTATGCGGAAAAACGCGACTTACTAAAATTTTGCTAAGGCCAGTACGGGTGACGTCAATGATTCCGCCAGTTGTTAAGCCATCGTCACACCGGCTGACATGTTCTGGAGCTATCCATCGAAAGCATCGGTTAAAGACCAAACCACACTGCAGGCGACTTCCTCGAAGCCATCGACGTTTATCGCAAAACTATTTCGTTATGCAACGGAAGAATGACGAAACAAAAATATTGCGAGTAAAGAGTTCCAAAACAGTCACGTGCACGGCATTTTTTTCGTCGGTCTAATTACTGCCTTTCTTCTGTTCTCCTCCGCTGTCGCTATCGTGTATTGTATTATTTCATTATTTGATTCTGTGCTACCTTTGTGGTGAATAAAGATGAATATATTCATGTAAAAATAGTTTTTGCAAGCAGTCACGGTGACAATCAGCTGAACTAAACACAATGCACGATGTTGGGTGCCTTCTCCCGCAGCGAAATTACAATTATTTTGCGAAACTGATTTCACAACGTAAATGTCGACATTGCTATAGTTCGTGCACAGAACAAATGCGATTCATTGCATCGGGTTGTCAGTTGTCATACCGATGAATATCAAACCTAATTTTGCCATTTCTCAATTTAATTTCGTTCGAGCAACAAGAAAAACGTGTAAATTTGAATAACAGCAGAACAGTACAGCAGGCACAAAGGCGCACTTATGGTCGCCTTCAAATTGTACTGACGCATTAGTGACAATAATACAACTGGGTGCTAAATACAGCGAACCGTTGTTCAGCTAAACCACGTACATCTGACTACACGATACACAAAGAAATAATAACAGCAGTACACACTCCACCACATAAGCCTAAGGTGGCTAGAAAAGTTTCCACATTTAACAGTACTTTTAACTCTAGCAAGTGAGTTATAAGCCACGAACGGAACGAAACGCCTATTCGATATCACAAGTCTTCCCTTAAGCGCCGGTCGCATGAGCGGCACTTAAAGTTAAGTGATATTTAATATAATTTCACGTCACATATTACGTAATTTAGAACGTCATTTGTATGCATTTTACGATTTGAATGGTGGCAGTTGACGCTTTTTAACATTTTGATTCATAAAATGCACGCAAAATGACGTTCAAGATGACGTAATGCGTGTCGCGAAATGGTCTTACGTCTCATTTGAATTAAGTGATGTCCGTGCAACAGTCGCTTAAAGTTTTAAGACGAACGCCGGTTGCCGGCCAGAAAATTTGAGACGATTGAATAAACAGCGGATCGTGTCGACAGCGATGAATACAGCGCGCACCTGTCAAGTGTGCGTGCATGCGTGCGTGCGTATGTAAATGATGGCGATATGCTCGTCTAATCCGCGACGAATGTTGCTCTTCGGCGTGATAAACTGGCGCCGTTGGATTGGATTCATTCTGGCTTACAGCGCTAAACTGGTCAAGGCTTTGCTGGCGATTTACAACGCGGCGCACCCGGCAAGAGGCATTCAGCGCTGCGAATAGGACGAGACGATGCCGCGTCTTACGGACGTCTTAGGCCGTTGTCGGCGAATGCCACCCACGTTGATGACATGGCTAAGACGGTGGCTGCAGCGCAGCAACTGAAGAATTTATCTTCGCTTCTGAGCTCCGTGCTTTCTGACACGAGCGATCTACTAATGCACATTGCTTAGTGTCTTTGCAAAAAATCGGCGTAGATGTAACGCAATTTCAGATAGGAATTAAACACGTTAAAAACGTGAAAAAACGTGGAGATATGGAAATAGGTTTGTACAGTGTAAACGTTCGATAAAAAGGTTGCCAAAATTTGCGATCAATCCAACTATCGTTATTCGCATACTGAGTCTTGTACCTTGTCGAACTGTAGTCTGTAACACGTATCTCAGTGTTCACCAGTTAAACTAAAACGCATTTTAAAGTCGAAGAAAGTCAAATAAATAAAAACAAACGTAGCTGAGGCTTCCTCTAGGGCGTTTCTTGGTGGATTTTAGCATATTCGTACTTGCTTTTGACATTTTAGAAACGTTAATTACGTCGATTAAAAAGTTTGATGCGTCGAAATAGCATGCATTTCACGACTTATATATCCACATGCACACGACCCATCTACGTTCGAATGATTATCGCATCCCAACGACGTTTATGAGGGTCTTGGGGGTTTGTTTCTTATGCTTTGGTCTGTATTCAGGATTCGCGAAAAAATGTTCCGAAAAGACCGAAAATTGTGTCAATTGGTTAATTGTATGCCAGAATGCACCTAAACAAAAAAAATTAAAGTCACGCAGGCCAGATCGCGATTCAATGTTGCAGCTAAACCAAATCTCTGAAATTGTTAAACATGTAAATATCTGAAGTAAATCTCAGTATTAGTAGCAGCGTTAGTGTTGAACTGTTAGGTTCGTTATGTGCCTGCAGTGCTACAGTTTTTACGGCGAATTGAGATTTTCATTAGACGCCGCATCAGAAGATCGCTGTCAGCCTCCGTATCCAGCAGCAGTGTAATGAATCCCAGCGGACCGCTGATGAGCTAAGCAATCGCTGCGCCTCTGAAAGTTAATACCCCGCTGAATTCCCGGTACAGCAGAATATCATGTGTACGCAAATCTGCAAAACAAATCTGCTCCAGAACGGTTAGTATGTTAGCGGCGCACTCACAGAAAATGCGTTTGTTGCAGTTGGTCCTAAATATGGTATTAGTTCATATAACGACATAACGTGACAGTAAAACTGGCTGTATGGAAGACTTGTGCTGCGTCATCGGATTCTGTCTTGATGTGACATAATTATGTTTTTAGCAATGTAACTGTGTGTTTTTATGTTTATTGAGATGCGTCAGTGTCTGTGTAT
>Ga0056115_1001951_pt1 | contig 10275 bp, 5 predicted proteins | sample WorMetOlspDAHAB1_FD_77007 | JGI IMG/M metagenome (GOLD analysis project Ga0056115, IMG submission 77007) | Marine gutless worms symbiont microbial communities from Max Planck institute for Marine Microbiology, Germany - Olavius sp. DAHAB.1 ... | reverse complement strand
GCATGATTTGTCTATGTTGGTGTATGTTTTGTTTTACCTTGGACAGTTGAGTCATTTCCCTTCATGTTGTGGCGCTGGCGTAAAAAACGTAAATGAGCCCCCTTCGAGCTTTTTGCTCCATCCCCATTACTGCAGGTTAGGAGCTTGCTCCATCCCTTTTAGGGCCTTTGTGAACAAAAAGCAAAGTGAGACGAGGGGGTTATTTATGTCGCTGGTCATCCACTTCTGAATAGGAGATTTACAAGGCTTCCAGGGTGTTTCTATTTCCCACCACTCAAACTGCAACTATTAAAGGCACGATATAGCCTTACTGTGCTGAAAGTGCTGTTAAACCCCAATCAATCAATTTGCCAAAACAAGGAGAGACACCAATTTTGGACAGTGGCTGAAATAACGGGTTGCTTGGTTGACCATCTCACTTCATTCTACACATGCTGATATGATTTAATTCCTAGCAGCGTTTGTATACACCGCTGATCAAGAGCATCAGTCTTGTGCATCAGTCTCTTTGTAACTGCCCAGTGAGATGGGTAAAATGCATGTATTATACAACCACCTCATTGGGGATGGAGATTTTTGACTTTCAGATCTGGTCATCTATATGATTCCTGGTGGATAATTCAGATAGCCAGAATGCAGTTTTTCATGCAGGTTTCTGTTCTCAGCGTAATCGCATACGAACAAAGTTCAGTTGTTGTGCGTATTGATGTATGCTGCGGCAACATGTTTTTTGTTTTTGCTGCTGCAGTACAACGTGACATGTGTTGCAAAGTACGACCTCATCAGTGGTACGTCAAACGTTGGTGCTCCAGCCAGCGATAAAGGCTCAGAATCTTCAGCTGAGAATCTCAGTTGTCATGGCTCTGTTACTGCCACCGTTGAATGGACGGGGCCTTCTACACTGTTGGAGAAGCCACCGTTGGATGTCATTGCCACACTGGTAACTAGTTGGTTACATATTCCGTTTGATGGTAGATAAGTACCATGTAGTTCAAAGTTTCAGTTGTCATCTGGTGATAAGAGCAGTGATTGGTCTGTTGTGAAATTTTTTGTCATGGCTCCAATATGTTGTAGTTATTCTGCAGTTTAAACATGTCATCTCACCAATGAAAAAAAGTAATTCTACATTTAGTTTTCCTAGAGTGTGTGTTACTTCGGTAACCTATTTGTCTGTTGCTGCAAAAGAAAAGTTATCAAGGTTTACGTTATCCCGTTTCATATTTAACACATCTGTATATTTTTACAGGTTTAATAAGTTTTTATAATATTTGTGCTTGTTGATTACATTTTAATATATAATTAATTCTTTTATAGTGATAAAGGCTAACAATCTTCTCTAGTGCTGACAGGGATCGTGTTAAATATCACTTTTCACCCGTTGAATTGTGCTGATAGCAGTGTGTGAAGACATATTTGCACATTTTGAATTCTAGGTACAGTGCATTTGCCACAAGGATGATATTTGTTTCATTTAAAAAAAATAGTTATTACAGTTGTAAATTTTTCCTCTTATAGTTTTTACTTATGATTTTAATTATTTTATTGATATTCTAATTATTTTTTTACACCATTCTGTTGTTAATTGCCTCCATGTGTGCTCTGTAAGAAGAACTATACAAATTTCATCGATTGATTGATTGATTGATTTATTGATCGATTTATTTACTTATTTATTTATTTTTGTGAACTGGTTTAAAGAATGAAATGGTAATTCCTGTTGTTGTGAATGATGAAGGCCATTGTTCCAGTGAGTGGAAATCCTCGAAGTTTTGTGAGAACATTGTACAATGATCTCTGTATTCTGCAGGTGAGTCATTCAGATTAGTTTGTTTAAGTTATCTTTGCTAAAATCGATTTCTTCTAGCCCTATACCTATATTGCCTGATAAAGAGTTATAGTATAGTGTACTCACAAATTACGGTTTGTCTTAATGGTAATGGTAATGGTGTCGGTCACATCAGCAAAGTTTAGCTACGTCGAGCCTGGTTTTTACTGGGATTGGTAAGTATACCAGGTAGGTAGGGATGCCAGTCTGACTGTATCTGAATGGCCTTTTTTGGTCATTGAGACACACTTAGCCTAGCCATCCCTTTGGACAGGTGCAGTGAGTACTGACTGCTGCTGGGGAAGAAATGGTGAGTCCTGTGTAGTAGTGTGCCCTATGACCACGCCTGCTTGCATTCTAGCTTAAGTCTGTTAAAGATGTTGGCCGTTATCGTGAGCCGGCCATCTGACATATGTTAGCTTAATTGGGCATAACCTTCGTCAGCTCCAACGTGATGAAAGTGCTTTGCTGTTTATACGGAATCTTCTACTGCACGTATTATGCTGCATATGTTAACTATTTTTACGGTTACAGCCATTGACAACACAGTTTTTTAATCTTCCAAGATTTGTTAAGCATATTGCAAATTCTGGATGTAGAATTACTCATAGTTTAATAATGTATTTTCCCACTATTGTGAATTGAAGACATCCTGTGGCAGAAGACATTTAGAAGATTTTGGACCACTTTTATCTCTGTTATATAAACGCTTCATTTATGCTAGCAGTGAGTGGTGCCTGTTATGTTTACAACAGTTGTTGTATGATTACAGGTGTGGCAGTCTCTAATATGTGGGTGGGATACTTTTTTAAACTATCATATTTCCTAGTGGTTTGCTCTACCTTGTCATTATCAGTCTGTCAGTAATTCCTTTAGCTGGCCTAAGCAATCAAGACTACATGCACAGTCCACTGAATTGGTACCAGCAGAAGGATTGCTGGAACTGAGAAAAGTTTAAGGATGGCGCTGGAAGGAGTCACTGGATGATACTAAGACTACGTTGTTGGGCAGTATGTTCCAGATACTACTGGCAACAACTGGAAAAGCTCGGCTGCCGAATGTTGATAGCTTGAAATTTAAATAGTTTTGGTAATTTTTGCTTGTCATATAACAGAAGCTTAGAACATTGCTGATAATGTTATGTTTTTAGGGTCTGATGGATGGCCTTAAGGATGGATTTGTGCAGTGGTCAGTTGTCGACTCAGACTTTCCGCTACTGCACCGTGTCAAACGTCTCGTCACTAGTAAGTGAAATGAGACCTGCACCTTTAACAGTGACTGCAGCCAAGAGGCTGGATTACATGCAGCTGTTACAAAAATATGCATGTCTTCATGGCTTTGCTTCATGCTATTTTTCATGCTTCTGTTCATCACTGACATCAGTTAGTGGACGTTCCCAGGTACGCTGTGCTCAAGCAAACAAGCTCCGCATCCTGGAGTCATACACTTTGTTCGGCCAGTAGTCTTTTGCTGGTTCTTGGCCCAGTGGCCTGGAATGATATGCCAGTGTCTATGAGGAGCAACGACCGATCACTCAGCGAGTTCACACATTCTCTGAAAGCTGTTCTTTTAGAGAGAGTTACAGTATGATGTCACTGCACTGGCATTTGTGGTAGTGTTTCTGTTAATCGTGCATTTGAAATTTCTGATGACGACGGTGATGATGATTATTACTAGTACATGTTTTGTTGTGTGTCAGTGCCTATTAAGGATGAGTTGCCACCCACAGATGTGAAGGAGATGGGTGGATCCTGCTCAGATGGTGATGATGTGGATTTGAAATGTCTGCATGGCATTGATCGCCAGGACCTTGACTTCACCGAGGAACTGTGGAACATTCTTCGAGGTGTGTTATATGTTTGGATTTGTCCCACACGGACACGTGTTGCTTGCAGGAACTTGGGTTGCCATTTTTCCAGGAAAACTGGATAAATGCTATGTTTGGCAATTCAACGATTGGCAAGCTCATCAGACATACGCTTTCATTGCTGCCATAGTGAAACCTCTATTCCTGTTTCTTTGTGTTAACAGCTTATCTCGGTTGCCGTGGAAAACAGGATGTAAATTATGTGTGTATGTCTGTCAGTTGTTGTTTATTTGTCGTTCATTAAATTTTAATTGCAAATTTAGGCTTTTCTGCTCTGCCACAAGTCATACTGTGTTTAGGATAGTAAATAACTGGAACAGTTTGCAGGCATTAGCGATCTGTGTGGATAATGTTAACACATCCATCAGGCAGCAGAAGTTTTGTCGATATAGTTGAAAGTCTAATTTTTTTGCTTTGTAATACCGTCTTTTTATTTTTGATGGGCATAGAGGTTTTGGCCTTTGCCCTCTGTTACCAGCTTGTTGATTAATTTTCGTTATGCATGATGAAGGCGACGACAGAAAGTCTATCATTTTTGTCTACGTGATGAAAAACCTTGACGCACAATGACCGCAGCTTGTCGTTCACTGTAGTACAACACAAACACTTCAATGTGTCTTGGCTTTTAGCCATATCTCCATAAAAATCACTAGAGGTTGGGAAATGGTAATGCTAACAGAACTTTCAGTAGTAGTCATTGTTAAATGTGCTCCTTATTAACTGTAAATAAGCTTTATATCAAGCACTTTCATTACTTGACTAAACTGTGACTAAAATTATGAGGCAAACCAGTGACTGTAACTATAACCTGCAAGTTTTAGTCGACTAGACTAAGACAACAGCTGAAACAAAACCCCAACCAAAAGAACACTGTTCTTTGCTTTTATAAGCCTGAGTGTGTTGTGTGTTGATAACAGATTGTTCTTCATATTCGGACCTCGTCACCTGTCTACAATATGTTGTCGATTCTCTGCATGCTAGAACTCTGCAGCCAATGGTGAGCTTCAGTGCTGAAATCTTCTAAGTATATGCGAACAGAAGTGAAAACGAAATAACAACATCGTATTAGTCGTAGAAATTGGTGATATTGGTTTTGGGGCTATGTAAATGCATCTGGTGTCACGTTGCATATGTCATAGCTGTATTATTCACTTTATCTGTCTACTATTTTTCAGAAGCTAGTTTGATTTAAAAAAATATTGGTCAATTTTTAATAAAAGACAATTGTTCATTTCTGGTGCCAACCCACACAATGGTTATCCTGGATAAAAGAATAAGATTCCGCATAGACAGTAAAGTTTGTTGCGATGGAGCTTGTCACCTTTGAGCCGGCGAGAGTTAGACCAGTTACAACCCATGTCTGCTGGATGGCTGGCTGGAATTAACAGCCAGTGGCTTTTACCAACTTAAACCAGTATTCCAGCTGTCCTCATCACAGCGTATACAATTGCATAGAACTTGCCATTTTTCCCCAGCAGTGCTCGAAACTCTAAACCATCGTAAGTACTGATTGCACCTACCCGTGGAAGGATGACTAAGCTGAGTGGCCTTGAAAATACCCGTCAAAGGTACCAATCCTGACTGAGCTTGCTGTAGCTTAACTTTGTTACCACTATGTAAAACTGGCTCAAATAAAAGAGACAGGGATATCGTTGATATTGCATACAGTGTTTGTAGTGGGTGGCTGAATGATATCAACCTTTTAACTAAACTAACTTTTAAAGGCACGATATAGCCTTGTTGTGTTTAAAGTGCCGTTAAACCCCAGTCAAGCTCAGTCTTCCTTGGCAGGTGTTGGCTATGAGGCACCAGTCATCAGCCAGGTAACTGGGAGTGTGCCCAGATAGTCCCCGAAGGACCTCAAACTCAACATACTACCACATGTGTTCCTGTACTGATGTGCCCGAATATCTGTTTGGTGTAGGTGCACAAGCAGAACAACACGAAACTAGCTCAGCTAGTACGAGACTCTTACAAAGATAGCTGTGATGCTCTGTTCCTCAAACGCGTGTCAGTGCTCACTGTTTTGGTCGAAATTGGCGTGAACAAATTATTTGGCGACTACACTCACGCATTTCTTGGTAATAGACATTATTTGAGACACCATCATTGGCTTCTGTAGCTTCTCGTGTTTATTCAGATGTACAGTGTTGTGATTTCAAAAAAGTTAGTCACTACCAAATTATCAGTAAATTAGTATAGATGCTTTGATTAACGAAAATATGTAGCCTCACTGCCAGTGCCAGGTTTTGATTCAGTTTTTTGACACTTGCATGGATCTTAATTTTTTTGATTCCACCCTGTGTAACATGTCATTAAGTGGATATTGTTTTGAAAAACAAACTACTTGATTTTGACAACGTGTCTGTATTTACAGACTTAGTGCAGCAACTGAAAGTGTGTACTTTACATATCAAAATTTTTTTGGTAGATCAGTGACAATTGCAACATCAGGTGGATACCCAAATATCTTTGAAAACCAAAAAAAATTGTTTTCACAAAGTTATGAAAAAGTCCCAAGTGCTGACTCTAAAAGACCAGAGAATCCTGCCTTTTGAGCAGTGTGGCTTAAGTTAACGTGAACTGTAACTTTAATATCAGTTAACTGAAAATTATTGAGTTAGTTAACTGTAATTGAAATATTAGGCAAGTCTGTAATAATAAGTAACTGTGGTGGAAAATAATGATTAACGTACTGTTTTTTGTATGGAAATTTTAAATGTTCTGTTTGTATTAAAGTGAAAATCGTTGCATTTCGTGTGCTGTTTGTATGAAGTGAAAGATTTTTCGACGGAAGACAACCTGAGAAAGTTGGTTACCGACTCTGTGAAACTGACACTGGAAGACCGCGTTGGTTGTCTGGTCAAGTTGCACCATGTTCTGGAGATGACATTCATGCTTCAGCAGTGCCTCGATTTGCCTCATCACCTGCTCTGCTCAGCTGCTAGGTCGTCACCATTTACATCGAAGCGATTATATAGCATGTTTCAGAGATATCTGTCAGTCAATCACTCAGCGACTTTATAGTTGCCTAAGTAATAATGACTACTGAAGTGTCAACAACAGAAGGGTTTCTAAATCAGAAAGGTCGTCAGTTAATGCCAGAACGAGTCATTGGATAATGCTGAGACAATATTGTAAGGCAGTGAGTTCCCAGTCTGAGCAGTGGCAACTGGAAAGGCTTGTTTACTGACAGTTTGAGAGAGGGTGCAGCAAGATGTTGCGAGCAGAAGATGGAGTGCGTCTGATCCTGGAACCTCATGTGCCACAGTCAGACGTGCTAACTGCTAGACCACTGCTGTGTGTGTCGTGTATGCCACAACATTTTGATTTTTGTTCGTTTGTGGTACTTTGTGCGTATAGAATGGCACTGGAGTATTATGAAGAGAACCCCATTTGCAGTGATGATGTCTTCACACTGTCAGTGCCTTCTGCAGCCATCTCACCCCATCTCAAGTATGAATACTTTTACCACTTATATGTAACAGATACCTGTTTCATGTGTTACATCTGTACATGCCAGTTGCACTGGCTGAAGGTGCCGGAGCGCGTCAAGTTTAAGTTGGCTATTCAGGTATACAAATGCCTGGACCAGACAGCTCCGCCCTACCTTGCTGAGGAACTCCATCAGTCATCTGCTAACGAGGCTCGTCTCCGCTCTGCATCGACATCATCGCTTGTTGTCCCACGCACCGTCTTTCAACCATCGGCAGTCAAACTTTTCTGGTCGCTGCTGCCCGACTGTGGAACACTCTGCCGCTGAACGTCACGTCGGCGTCGTCAGTATCTGTTTTCAGAAAACATTTGAAAACCCACCTCTTCAGTCATTCTTTTCCTCAATCTCCTGTAGTGCCTGTGCAGTGACTTTGTCATTTTGGACACTTATTATTATGCCACTTGCTCCCAGAAACTGAATATCTGAACCGGATAGTAATAATGCTGAGATCTGATCATAAACTTAGTTAAACTTTCAGTGTTCATCAGTTTTAAACCCTTCCTTTCATGAATCTGTAAATTTTTTTTAGACGAAAAGATTGAAAATAATAACTATAAGTGCGTGGGTTTGTTTTGGTAGTTAGTTGAACCGACTCCATTTGTCAACTTATCGTGTTCCTGCCAGATAATAAAAATTCATGTCCAGTACATCTCTGATTTGTACATACATTCTGTTCGATCATGCCATAGTAGCCGGACACTTGAATTCCTGTCCATTTCCTTAAATTATTTTGCATTAAATTTAGGTTTAGTTTACTCTGTAGACACCAGTAGACATCAGTAAGTCCTAATGTTTTAAGATGTTCTTGTTTTGCCCGTGTATATATTTAAAGATGAATTTGTGCAATGCTGCAGTGCAATAGAGACTCTACTGCTCTCAATAAATATATTGTTGTTTTTGTTGTTATTTTTTATAAATTTAACGAGGCAAAAACCTGCGATCATTCAGAAATTACGAAAAAGATGTGTGAAAATGTTTTATTATTAATTCAGTTGTGCATTTTGCTGTGGGAATTTTCTCCCAGTCTGCGAAAGAGTGTTCGATGTAAATCTCTGAACGTTGGTTGCTGATGTTGATGAAGCATAGTGTGTTGTTTATAATGCATCAAAGACCGTACAGTACCCCACAGTGACTTTGTGACATGATATGGTGCCTTACATTGTTACAATGATGATGATGATGATGATGATTATTATTATTATATTATTACTATTATTCTATTTTATCACCTAAAAGGTAACTGACGTTCTTTTTGCCCCATTCCCAAAACTGCGCGGTAATCAATTATCACCGTTGCTAGTGACCATCCTTGCAAGCACTTCACGTCTTTGCAGAATAAAACGTTTCTGCCTTGGTCCAGTACATAACATTGGCAACCCTTTAAGAAAAATTTAGGATAAAGATAGGGAATCTGGTTACAGTTAGTTGGTATTATAGTTAGAAGGCTCTTTGATGTTTTCCCCTGTTCTTTTGTATAAATGGATAGGACTGTTCCATGTAGGCCTAGTATGCTTTTTTCTCAGAGAGTTATGATTGTCACGTACTGGCCATGATCATTGAAGGCCAATATTGTTTTTCATCTTTATGGGTAGTAGTGTTGCCTGTATAATCGATAAAGCTCGGGAGTCCAGGCTACGGAAAAAAAGGTAAAAAAGGCATAACAATTTTATAGTGCCACAAGACACATACCGCAGCTGCAGCGGAGCTGTGCGTCAGAGACAGAGCGGGCGTACAGTCTATAGTCTGTAGACTGACCCCTGACGAACAGCCATACGCAGCCGTGGTCTGCCGTTTAATGGTTTCCACCCTCGTAATCCAAGTAGGATGGATTGGAAGGCTTAGTTGGCGTGGTTGGCAACTTGGCTGTACCATAACGGATACTTTACTCACGAAGTGGTCACATGTGAACCATAGATCAGGCGCAGATCAGGGAAAGTCTGCCAGCCAAAGACCGACCTCCTGACCCCTGAGCCTGGTTTGGATGTGTACGGTATATCGAATGGACAATGAGAACTGTGTCAAGAAATTGTTGAATGCCGTCAAAGTGTATGGACATCGCAGTGGAGGACGACAACAGAAAAGATGGATTGATAATGATACATACAACAGGATCATATGAAGAATTGAACTGAAGCAGGAGGACGCTGGTGATTGGTGCAAAATGGAGAAGAACCCGCGTGGCTGACCCGTTTTTAGGAGCAGCCTGAACGAGAAAGAGTGTTCCGTAGACGTGTTGATTGTGTCTGGCTGTGTGATAGGTGCGAGTGAGTGATAACACGTTTCATAGCGGTTGATCGTTTTTATTATGTAATAATCATTTCGGCGGCAGCGGCGATGTTTTATGTTTTCGTTTTTCGTAACGTTCGACGTGGTGCGTCCGAGCCGGACTGGAGTCTGTCCCGCGTTGACGGCGCACCTGTTGAGCGCACGGGGTGGTCCAGCTAAGGGGCAACTACTTGTAGTAGTAGCAGCGGCGACCGGCTCGCCCGACCTTGCGTGAGATACGCTTGCGCTTGTAGCGGACCGTGTGGCGCTTGGCCCGACCTCGGCGGGACCTCCCACGAGCGTGGGACCTCCCACGGCGACGGCCGCACGTTGACCGCGACCGACGACGGCTCCGGCTCCTGGCCGCCTCGACGCCGCCGTCTATCGCTTCCTCCTGTACAAACAGCATCATATGCCTTTACATATCGCATGCAAAATCATACACTGCAGCAACTTCAGTGGACTAGAGTGCTTTTTGATTCGTCTATCCCTGGTTTTAAATTCAATGTTTGAGAGTCTTTTAATTTAGCACCTACTTTCTTATCCAATGTAACTGGATGCTTTACAAATCAGTGATGATGATAAGCACGATTAGGTGTACCACGACTTGTTTTCCCGCTTATGTTCTATCACCAAACCGATTGAAAGGGTTCGTGACCTTCATTTAGACGGAGTTTGACCGCGTCAGCCTACGACTACATCTCTGAACTAGACAGTGTTTAAGCTAAAAATCAACGGAACGTAGCATCATAAACAGACAGTGCAGTTACCTCTGGCCGCATTTCAGATGTTGCCTCCTTTTGCTGATGATGTTACGGACTT